>Ga0316217_10001874_pt1 | contig 26439 bp, 31 predicted proteins | sample 1anoAmetaG_FD_203633 | JGI IMG/M metagenome (GOLD analysis project Ga0316217, IMG submission 203633) | Freshwater microbial communities from Trout Bog Lake, Wisconsin, USA - 1anoA | ecosystem: Environmental > Aquatic > Freshwater > Lake > Hypolimnion/Profundal zone | place: USA: Wisconsin...
CTACGACGGCGGCCCCACCACCTCCACCAACGGCCAGACCGCCGCGGTGGACGCCGCCTACGGCTCCCAGTGGACCTGGGACTACTACAAGAAGTTCCTGTATCTCGATTTTATCCCATACGTATCAAGCATATCTCCATATTCCATAAGGTCTGTCTCAACTTTGCCGATTATGTCTCATCAAAAAGTCCAAGAATACGTAAGTGATTGTCAGCATTCAGAATTTGGCCAGAGCGTAAGTTTGGAGTGTAGGCAAATCCGTAAGCCAACAAAGTCTGAATGTGCCGGATTTTTCCTGACCCACAATCTCTCTTGGAAGTCTACAAAAAATCGACTCAAAGATTTTTAGTCTCTGAGTCGATTTTTCTTGATTTCTATCTCTGATTGTGGTTCTGGCTAATTTGGACTTGGCTTCTCCAGATTCGGAATCACCATCTGTCTATTTCTGGATCGATTGTAAGAAACATGAATCCAGATTGAATCTCCAGAATGTTCCAAAATCAATTGGTCCCAAACCAGATTAGAAGTCCTGATCTTCTCAAAGGCAGAGTGGATATCAAGACCAACTGGAACCAGGTCTAAGGCCATACCCAAACAATGCTGACTGGTAGGAACACCTCTAATAAGCTGGTTTAACTCCTGACACCTGAAACCACTGTCAATCCTGATTGGCACTTCCAGCAAGCTCCTTATAGGTTCAAATAGAGATAGTGCCAAATCTTTTGCGTTATTAAGTAATGAATCAGGACATATATTAATGATATGATGAGCAATAGCTGAATCACTATGATTAAACTCATCTATTGTTAGATGTTCACTCAGGTTCATTAATGATTATTTAGATTGTGTTCTTGAATCTTTTCAATACACTCATCCATTGTTAAACCAATTTTAGTATTTCCAGTTAGCAAGTGATTAGCTAATCGTGCTGATACTAAATTGAAATGTTGATAAAGTTCATCAATAACAGTTTGAAGATCTTTGGCTTCCATCTCATCTTTAGCTCCATTGTATACATTTACCTTAATATCAGTTTCGTTGTTCATTTTATGCTCCTTTAGCATGGTCTGTTCTTATTTCTAATAGTGTTTAATTGAGCCTGGATAGGTCCACAAGGCTCCATCTTTACCTTAAGGTCTAGATGTGTGTTTCTTATTCTGATTTAATCCTGGAGCATCTTTTTGGATGATTTCTTTAAGCTCATAGTTTGGTAGAAGGCTATATCCCAGTTTTTCAAGCTTCTTCTTCAGTTCCATTAAAAGTTGTGTCTGGAGTGTGATCAAGTCAGGTGGTAGTTTTAATCCAGAGAGATATTGACCTGGAATAGCTGAGAGATGTTCAGAATCAAATTTAAGAGCGTATCTGTCCATTATCTTATCTGCCTTCTTAAATCTATCGCTAATCATTATCAAGCTCATATAGTGGCTGGAGAGGTTCGATAGTCTCTTCAGTTGATTCTGGAGTGGCTGGAGAATCTGTAGTATCTTGAATATTCATCTTCTCAATCTGGATATCTAACTTTGACTGGGCAATTAGAATATTAACTTGTGCCTTCATAATCTGCTGTTCTTGATATTGCTTGTAGAGTTCATTTAGCTTCTTACTGGTATTTTTCATATTAATCTCTCGTAGTATTAAAATGTAGCTGGTTATTGACTATCTGGATAATTGTATTCTCATCCATATCAAGATATAGACTGATAGCTCTAATGATTGCTGGTTGAGAATAGGTAATGTCTGGAGAATTAACCAAATCGTATATTGTCATGTCAAGTTGAACCTTTGTAAGCTTCTTCTCTTGTTTCCCAGCATTCAAATAGTTTCTGAAGATTTGATCAAGACGATATTGCTTGAAAATGCTCATTAATGTGTTTGGAACATCCCGAAAGGTTGTCCATTCTGAATGGTTGATGATCATATTTCTTATCCTTATATCATTTAATTAGTGTTTGACTAACAGTGTTTGAGGATTATTTTTAAATAATCGTAATTTATCTTTTTCAATTCGTTTTTATGATTCCAGGCAGCAATTTTTGCTTTCTTGAAATTGTCTCTCATTAAATCTGATATTTCTTTACCACCAATCATTTGTGTTGACTGTCCAATTTTACTCATCTATTTCTCCATCTCAAATTCTAATACTGCTTCAATTTCTTTAATCATTTTTTGATAGTGGTTGTATTCTTTTCTTGATAGAGCTTCTTTAAGAAGCTCATGATATGTTTCCATCAATGTCTGGAGTAGTTCAACCTTAGTTATCATGTTATGCTACTTTCTTAACATAGTTTAGAACTCTTGCTCTGTATGCTTCCCTACATTTGTATGCTTCAATTGCTTGCTGTTCTCTATCACCTTCATTTGAACCTTCAATTCTGGACACGTATTCCAGGAACTCAGGAGCAGACCAGAAAGACCAGGTTAGTTTCCAGAGACTTTCATGCCAGGTTCCATCTTCAATTTCAAGGTTTTCAGGCTTCTCCAGTATGACCTTCTTCGTTTTCTTGATAGTTCTTGCCTTGAGTAGTTCTGAACAGTATGCTAATAACTCTCCAGATGCTCTATATCTTCTGGCAACCTTACCCTTTTTATAACCAAAGTTTGAACACTTCAGATTATTTTTAGCCATAATACTTTTGATTGCTTTAGCAATATTAGTAAAATGTATTCCAGACACTTCAGCAATAAAATGAGATGATAGATTTAATCCAAAGAAACGAAATCCCATGAAAGGAGAAGCCAATATGAAACGATATACAGCTTCTTCAGACTTACTTACCTTGCCAAATTTTGAGATATCACCTTTGAACATATTCCAGTGAGCTACTTTAGCTGGAACTTGTTTCTTTGGCTTAACTATCTTATTGAAGGAATGAACAGTCATAACTGGAAGGTCTTGAGTTAGCTTGTTCCAATTTGAGGTGTTGAGGAAACACCAGTTCAATCCTGAGTGTGAACAGTCCAGCAGTTCAACATTCTTCAGGATTGACTCAGGAAGAGCAGTCTTGATGAACTGGATAGATTCTTCCACGGTTGGCTTCCCATTCATCAGGAAGCCAACTTTAGGCTTTCTGGAGCCACTTTGGAGAACTGAGTAAACACCTGGCACTCTCTTTAGGTTCTCCAGTAAGGCACGTTCTAAATCTGCGTAGGAACTGAAACCAAAGTCTGTAGCTGGTCTATCAAAATCAGCAAAGATAAGGGAATACTTACTACCTTCATTACCTAAAAGAAGAGGATGTTTCTTTTTCTTCTTTTTAGCAGTATCCTTATCATCTGCTATATCGAAGGTATCTGTTAAGGCATCCAAAAATCTACTGGTGATCTTGAATGGATAAGCAGCTTTTCCAGTCCTATCATCTCGTTTATAGCTCTGACTAAGATAACGGAACCTTATTTCTGAACCATCTGGATATGATAGTGCGTTTTTGAGATTAGAAAAAACCTCTGACTCAGCGAATGAATCAGAGGTTGGCATTAAGTTTAGTGATTTCATAGCATCTCTCTCTTCGTGTGTTTTTAGCACCCGTCTTGATCAAGAGAAAGATGCTTTGTTATAAATTAGTTCTTAAAATCCTTCGACCCATTTGATCGATTTCAATAATATATCGGATTTTAGAACCTTCTTCATAAGTATTATTCCATAAAAATGTTTAGTATCCTTTGGACGTTATAACGAAGGATTAAATTAAGAAATCACTATACCTCAATCATTAAATTCCAAGACACGTATCGCTACCAATACTTAACATGAAAGAAAGAAGAGTATACAAAATAGAATTGAATACTGTATAGATGATAAAACCTATACACCATATAGCTATTATGAAATTGAATATTCTAAAGATATTTATTTTTATTTTGACTGCTTTTTATCTATAGAAATGAATTTTGAAATGAATTAAATGTATGATTAAGGAAACCATCATGAATAACTACCAACATATCTTAGCAACAACATTCAACAACGAACAGTATTACTACATTCCTTCAATTCCCAGCTACTACGCTATCTCTGAAACTGGAAACCTGATCTCTTTTAGGACTGGCAACCACTGGAAAACAATGAAGACTACAGAGAATGGCTCAACAGGCTATTTCCAGGTATCACTAAGGAGCAATGGAAAAACTACATACTACTTACATGAACTTATCTTCTCAACCTTTGTATCTGGACAACCCACACAAAAGGGACTGACAATAGACCACAAGGATCATGACAAATCTAATAATACCAAGGAGAATTTAAGAGTTGCTACAAAGACAGAGAATCAAGCCAACAAACCAATTTCCAAGAGAAATACCTCTGGCTTTAAAGGTGTTACCAAGAGTGGTAATAAGTGGTATGCACAGATTAGTATTGGTAGTAAAGAAACCTATCTTGGAACCTTTGAGTTGGCTGAAGATGCTGCTATGGCTTACAATGATGCTGCCCTAACTCACTTTGGCTCTTTTGCTCTTCTTAATGGAGAATAAGAATGAAAAATCACACAAAAGGCATAAAACTTATTCAATCTGTTGCAAATTCAAATAATAATCAGAAGAATATTAAGTTTGACCAAATCAATAGAATACTCAACAATATCAATAAAATTCATAAGGATTAATACCATGACTACAGAAGAGCGTATTAAAGAGCTTGAAGACCATGTAATACAACTTGAGATGGAATTAGATTTACTCCGTCAAATGATTTCAATCAGAGCAGAGAGGACAGGAATAAGAGAAATCACCAGATACGAATAGACAGATAGACATAGTTAGAGCCTGGATTGATTCTCCAGGCTCTATTTTTATGTGCTATTAAAAGTTTCTTGAAATCTCATACATAATGCCATCTCCATTAAGATTCTGAAGTTTCATAATATATCCAGAAGCAAGAGTAGCATTAACACCACCTTTTAGAACAAGATTAGCACCATTAGTAATTGTGCAAGAATAACCACTATTATATAGCGTTACAATTTGTCCTCTCTTGCTGTTTGATAGTCCAGTAATACCATTTGATCCAGGGTAGAAAACTCTATTTTCAGGAAATAACTCTAAATCCAATACTCCTGCTACTGGTGCTGTTGAATCAACTACAGTAGGTCCAAGATTTCCAGTTGTCCAGTTAGTATTGGCATATTTGTATACCTTATTAACATAAACTCTATTGTTTCCAAGTATATTATAAATTGATGCTGCTGTTGCTTGCCAAATGTATCCAGCTACTTTAGTTGCTGAAGAGGGATTAGTGCAAACAACATAGTTTTCATTACATTCTGAATAGGTTAATTGAGCTACCTTGAAGTTGGTTGTAGTTCCGTTATCATATAGCTGGATTGAGTTTCCAAAGAAGTTACAATATGATGCAACAATTCCATATGTCTGACAATCCTGGTTTTGGAAAGAACAACCCATAACTCTTGAATACTGTTCATAAGAGTTGGTAGCAATACTAAGATACTTTGCTCCACCACCATTGTTATTAATAAATGTAGTTGTATCAAAGATTAGATCGATACAGTTAACAGTTGAGACAAGAGGAACAACGGCATCAGCAGTCTGTGAGTTTAGAGCCATTAGATTAGCAACACTTGAGGTTCCAATGAAACAACCAAGGAATTTGATACCTGTTGAACTGGAAATAGCTACTGGAGATGAGGTATAGGCAATAGCTGTTCCCTCTTCAATGTGTAGTGAATCAAAGATGATTCCAGTAACAGAATCAGCATAGATTAATCCCTTACAAGCTTCAATTCGTCCACCATAGAAATGCAGTAGATTTGAAATGCTTCCAATTCCAAGACCATATGTTCCAGCAGTTGTCCCACAGAACAGAATAAAAAGATTCCAGAATTTGATATCTTGAATATATCCGCTATTGATTCCCCAACCAGTAAAACTATCAACACAAACATTCTCTATCGTTCCAGTATTACCAATGTTTGTAAGATAGAGTCCATTTGAGGCTGTATTTCCACCAGTGAATCGAATATTACGAAGATAGAAACCATTTTCAAAAGATGCTGGACTAACTGTAAGAGCATAATTACCTGCTCCAGTTACAGTTGATTTAATCTGAACACCAAAACTTTGATGGACAGTGTTATTGATTTCTGGTGTTTCACCTTCCCAGGCAAGAGTATGGAGTGCTGTCTGTGCAGTTCCCCAACCATAGACACCAGCAGGAAAGAAGAGCTTCTTACCAGTTCCAACTAAGGCTGTATGACCTGTCATGATCGCTGTTGAAACGTCAAGGCTTCCAGTTCTTGATACAACATCAGCAATCTGAGCAGCAGAAAACCATCTAAAAACACTGACTCTTTCACTATTAATCTGATGTTGATTTGTAGCAACAGCATTTGAAAGAGTGGATAGGACACCAATTAGACTATCTCCCTGACCAGCAGTAGTTGAAGCAAGCTGAGTCAGAACACCACTGGTCACTGAGGCAATATTTAGTGGAGTCACATTATCGATTGGGTATCCAGACTGCTGAACACCAGTTGACGAAGTGAGATTAAACTTGTATGGACTGGAGCCTAACCAAAGAGTGGTCTGTCCCAGGGAGTCAAGGATAATTGGGTTTGTGGTAGGCACTAGGCCAGTTGCATCTGTGTAGGTTGCCAGAGGTGTTAGAGTCCCAGCAGCATAGGTATATAACTTTCCACCAGCTAACGGAATACCATTAGAGTCAAAAGCCTTGAAGAGAAATTGTGGAGCCATTATTGCAGACATAGTTTATATCTTTCTATTGTTTTGATACTTGATTAGTAGCTTGGATACCATTTAGATAGAGTTGGGTCATAAGTAAAGATTAGAGCCTTATTAACAACAGCAGTAGAAGCTATAGCAATATTTCCACCTGTATTTGTAGTAAATATGCCATCTGGAATCATGGTTATTTGTGTATAAGAGTTGGCCTGAATGGTTGAGATAAGAGAAGTTCCAGTAACATGAAATACTGGACCTGTTGGAGTAATCGCGGATGCTGAAGCTACAGTTCCACCTAAAGGAACACCAAGATTGTCTTTGACCAGACCAAGGTATGGTCCAAAGCTTGGAGCTATTCCAGTGAATACATTATCTGTGATTAAGCTACGATTTGCGACTGTAGCATTATCGATGAAAGATGCAGCATAGTTTGGATTGGTAAAGGTGTTTCCCGTGAAGCTACAGCCATATAATCCCTGGAAAGCAGTAGTTCTTAAGAATTGGTTTCCCGTTACTGCTCCATTGAAAAATCCTACTAAATTTGTTGCCATAAATAGGATTGGATCAGAACCAGCTTTTGCCTGACCAACAAAGGAACATCCGTTGATTGCCATTGAGACAGATCCAGTGTTTATACTGGTCCAGTTAGTATCAAATATTGTCATTGGGACTGCTGAACTTGCGTTCCAGAACTCACAACCAGAAAGAGTCCCAGTAATTGCCTGTCTAAGTTTGAAAAGGGTTACTCCTGCTGCTGAAGCATTACTGATATTAGTAAACTCACAACCAGTAAAGTTTGTTTGAATGGCATTTGCAGCTACTCCTGGATCAGCAACAAACATCAAATAGGCAGTCCAACTTGGATCAGCGGCAAATGTGAACCCACAGTTCACAGTGGTTAGGTCCAGCCATTGGTTAGGGGTGGTAGTGCTGGTAGAAGTGCTTCCATTGACCATGAATACGGTTAAAGATCCATTTGAACCACTCCAGTTCACACTATCTCTAACTCCAAACTCACAGTTATATACAAAGGTGCTACCTGGATATGTTAGGTTAAAGAATGTGGAACAAGCTTCAAGATAGCAGTCATGAACATTAATAGAACCACTTGTAACAGTAAAAATTGTAGTTGGGTAAACCTCTGATTCTTCAATGTGAGCATCACAAAATTCACAATCATTTGGACCTGCTGCTGTTCCTCCACCAGCTTGAAGAGTAAAAATAATTCCAACTGGAGAGTAGATATTTACATGCCAGAATCTACATAGATAACTGTCTCCCTGGAGAATGGCAGCTTGAGTATAGAGTAATGTGCAATCTTCAGCATGAAAATAGGACATTCTGTTAATCAGCCAAAGAACGGTTGTAGTATTCCAGCCTGTTCCACCTGGAGTTCCATATTTTCCAATTACTCTTGCACCTCTAAATACTGTATTTGGAATGCTATAACACCACCAACCAGCAGCAGGAGCAAAAGATGGATTGTATGAGAATACAGAAGCATTTGTATTTGCTGCTATATTGATAACGGTCCCATCAAAATCGAATGAACAACCAACTGGACAATATACAGTTCCATTGATTGTTAGTGTTCCATAAGGAACCTTAATATTAACTGGTGTAGGATAACTTGGATTATTTACTGTTCCACCACTCCAAACACCATTTGTAGTTCCTGTAACAGCATTAACACAAGCTTGAATACCTGCTGTTGAATCTGTTGTTCCAGTTAAATCCACTCCAGCAAAATCAGTTAGATATACAGTGTCCTGGTTCTTCTGATGTTGAGTCCTGGCAAGTGATCCAATCAGAGAGGACTTGACACCTATTAGACTGTCTCCCTGCCCTACTGAAGTTGAAGCAAGCTGAGAGAGGACTGAGGCAGAAGCAGAAGAGGCAGACGCAACAACTGGAGCAACAATACCATCAATTGGATAATCAGGCTGTTGAACTCCAGTAGAAGAAGTGAGGTTAAAACGATAGGTTCCTGTTCCAATCCATATCTGACACTGCCCATAGCTATCAAGAATGATAGGATTAGCAGCAGCAACAGAACCAGTAGCATCTGTATATGTCGCAAGTGGTGTTGAAGTCCCACTAATGTATGTATATAGCTTTCCACCAGATAGAGGAAGACTATTTGAATCAGTGAATCTAAAGATATAAGAAGATGGTGAATAGGCAGTCATTAGTTATTGTTCCTCATTGATATTATTATTAAAAGCTAAAACTTATACCAGCAAACACTGTCTTTCCAATTATTCCAGTATCTATTGAGCAAAATTTGTTGATATTACGAGAGAATTGTAATCCATATACTCTCTGTTTTCTATCAAAATCATATCCAGAAAGTGCTGTAATGGTATTTTTCTTGAACTGGTCTGGAATAGTAATAGTAGACTCTCCACTTACATCATATCCGTCTGCCTTAACGATTATCCTCTCAACTCCTGAAGGTTCTGAAACAAGAGTGTAATCTATGCTAGTCTCTGGAATATTTGGGAGACTGGTTGGCACTTTCTCTCCTGCCTTTTGGACGTTCCCATTGATTTCTTTCGTTGCCTCTCTTGATGGAGATAGAACAATTTGACCCACTTGGAGCACCTGGTCTTTTCTTGGTATCTGAACTCTGGTTTCCAGCAGATGAGAATTGACTGTTGCGAGTATCGTTGAGTGATCTTGTTGAGTCTGCTGGTGCTCTGGTTGCGTCTGGACACTCTCTCCCCTGCCCTTCCTCTGAATCTGATACTCCAACCTCATTCCACCAAGGAACACTATCAGGAGCATCACTATTACTAATCCTGTCGCTATCTTTGGAGTTAGCATTGTTATTATTCTTTCGTTTCTTATGCTTATTTGACATATTATGGCTTGGTGTTTTTAGCAATATTATAACCTGTTATACCTGCTATACCTGCTAAAACACCACCAGAAAAGCTAAAGTATACAAATACGTCTTTAGCAATAAATATAGAAGCTACTCCAAAGAAAATTGTTAGTAATGAGAAGACAAGAGCAACCAGAATGAATACAGCAATATGACTTTGTGCATCATTATTTTTGTCTATTAGAGCCTTAATATATTCCAGCATTATCCCTTCTTAAAAGTTTCCAGCACCTTCTGAAGCAGTCTGTCTAATTGAATCCATAACCTTAGTAGTCTGCATTAATCCATGGATATCAAAACTACACATTGAAACCAAACGTTTAAAAGTGAGAGAATGACAAACTGGACACTCTTTATACTCATCACTTCCAGATTTTTCAATCAAATCTTCTTCAAAATGGTTACAATTACTACATTTTCTATCAGCAAGCATATTTTTTCACCTTAAAATTGTTTAAAAACCTTATTTTCTAATACGTCTAATCTTGAAATGATTCTAATCTCTGTAGCATCTTGTTTTTCATCTAAGGCATCAATCTTATCTGACATTACAATTTCAGATGCAGCAACTTTATTATCAACTATCTTAGTGATTCGTCCTTCAAGTTCCCTATTGTTAATAACACAACTTTCAATAGTGACTGATTTTCCTATCTTTGCTGACATATCCAGCATTAGTCCATAAGTCTTCTCATGTCTTGCCTCTTGTTTTTCATCAATTGTCTTAAAACTACTACTCATCCAAGCAATGATCCAGCCTATAACAGCTACACCAATACTGATGAGAACACCAAGCATTATCCAATCCATAATCAGACTCCTATTAGTATTATTATGACTATGGATACCTTACTTAATCTTTGATGAACCACTATAGAGAGAACCTAATGAGACTCCTGATACACCTTCCTTAACTGCACCTCTGATTAGGTGAGGTGTCACTTTTGGATGAGGACCACCTGTAGTTCCTGGAGGTGTCTGAGCCTTGAGCAATTGCCGAAAGTCTGACTTCTCCAATGCTACCTGGTGAGAGACTGGTGCTGATTCCCATGGATTTTTCATTACTGTTTAACTCCTTTTGTCCCATCAAGTGCAGTATAAGCAGCACCAATTGGTAGATTATTGTAATCTTCTTCTGATTTTAGTGGATTAGATGCAGCAATACTAGCATTGATTACTCTTGGTAGCTGATTAGCAACTGTATTATATAGAGCCTGACTGCCTGGAGCCATTCCACCAACATTCAGTAGAAGTCTCTTTCCTGCATCTGTATTAAAGATTCCCTTGATAGCAAGTCTGGCAGCAATAGGAAGTCCAACAACTGGAGCAGCAGCAGTAAGAGCAGTTGCAGCACCACCAGCACCCATTAGAGCAGCAGTTCCAGCACCAAGAGCACCACCAAGACCAGTAGCAGTTGAAGCCATTTGAGCACCAGTCCAGCCAGTTCTGATATTTCCATTTGATAGAACTGTATTCTTAGCAGCTTGTAGAACCTTAGCTATATCCTCAATCTGTGTCTTTGATTCACCTGGAAAGAAGACAGAAACAGCAGCATCATTCTTCTTAATCTCAGAGGCAAATCGACCTGGACTAAAAGCACTATCAGTATTTAGAGATTTTGTATAGGCATCTTGAATAATACCTGATCTAACAGCATCTCTACCAGTTTCATTTAATCCGTTGTAGTAGTAGTTTGCTCTTCCAGCTTGTCCTGGTTGAATGAAGTAATCCATTGGAGCTTGTGGATTTACTCCTGATCCCTTAATCTTAGCTGCCCAAGTTGCTTCAGTTGGATCATTACTATCACCTGAATAACGCTTTACAGTATTCTTCCAGAAACTATTAGCCTCATCTAAAGCCTCTTGTAGTGCTGGATTACCACTATTTGAAGCAAAGGAATCTAAATCTTTTCTTGCAGCACTTGATAGAGCCATATTGTTAGCGTATTCTGGAGTTCCTGGTTCAAATCCTTGTGCTTTCTTCCAATAGTATGTTGCCATATTATGAAGTCCATCATAACTATTATCAACAACAGGTGGAATAGGAGCACCTGGAGTAGAACCAGCAAGAGGAACCACATTTGAAACACCTCCTGGTTGAGCAGTATTAAGACGTTCCAGAGAGTTCTGATACTCCTTATCAAGAGCCTGATTAGGAACAAGTTGTTTCAAATTTTCAAGCTGTTGTGCCTGTAGTTCTGATTCAAGATTTGTAGTTGGAAGAGCAGTAGTATTTCCAGCTAAGGCTGAAACATTATCATATTTAGCATGACCAATAGCAGTATCGGCAGCATGTTTAGCAGCAAATGAGGCACGAGCAATATCATCTGCTGAATTGCCAAGACCAATCTTTGCTTGCAACTCATTTACCAGATTCTCAGCAGCTACCTTAGTTTGAGCTTGTGTTTCATTATAGATTGGATCAAGTCCAGAGAATGGAACCATACCAATCTTCTCTTCAACCTTACCAGTAGCTGGATTTAACATACCAGCAGTTAGATTAACTCCATACTGCTTTCCAAGATCCTCAAGTTTCTGAATAGCATCTGGAAAGTGTCCAGCTACAACATCAGCAACCTTATTAATACCAGCACCAATTAGTTTAGTAGCATATGGAGTTACAGCACCTAAACCAGTTCCAAGAGCAACTGAACCAAGAGTAGCATTTGGATCAAGAGCAGAATAAGCACCACCACCAAGAGCAGCAAGACCAACCTTAGCACCCATTGAGGCACCTACACCAGCACCAGGCAGAGCGTAGGTGATTGGATTGGCTACAATGTCTGTCAGGAATGGATGAGAAGCCTGGAGCCTGTCTTGTGCCTTATTCTGAGATTCCTGTTGAACCTGTTTCTGAATATAGTTATAGGTAGCATCATCATCAATACCAAGACCATGAGCAGCTTTAGATAGATACTTAGCTACAGCAAGAGAAGGAGTATTGAAAACATCCTTAGCATACTGTCTATCATTCTGATTTTGAACTGATAGAAGAGGTTTAAGATTACTCTGTTGAGCCTGATTGTATGGATTTGGAGCTACTGGAATAGGATTTGAACTACCAACATCATTATAAACTCTACCAGTATTAACAGTTCCAATAGCACTATTATTCTGAGCCTTTGGCACAAGATCATCAAATAGGCTAGAACTAGCAGCTGATTGAGCATCTTTATTTGGAACTAGATCATCAAATATGCCCATTATTACATCCTTCCAGTTAGATCAAATCCATGAGCCTTAGCTCTTGCCATTACAGCAGTTTTATCAGCACCTTGAGATACAGCAACCTTAGCATCTGCCAGAGCTTGATTAATATCGTATCCCTTTGGAATTGATACAGGTGCTGTTCCTGGAGTTGTAGCATTTGAACCAAAGGACATTGGCTGGAAATTGGCTCCATAAGTTTGATTAATCACCTTAACACTATTGTTATGTAGTTTTTGGGCATTATCACCAACAGCACTATGTAGCTTTTCCATATCGTCTAGAACATCTGCTGGAATTGGTTGTCCATCCTTAGCTTTTCCTAACCATGATTTAATCTTATCTGATACATTACCAGCACCAGCATATGATTCAATCTCAGACATATTGACTCTCTTAACACCTCTTGCAGTATTTAGAGCTAAAACACCTTCAACTGGAGCATAAGCACCAGCTAACTTATTACCCTGTCTTGCAGCTTGAATAATAGTCTCCATATCGTCTGAAGCGTTCTGAGCTTCTGCTAGTTTCTCTCCAGACTTTTGATAGGCTGAAGTAGCTGGAGCAATCAAGTGAGGTGGAACATTAGCAACAGCAGGAAGAGCACCAGAAGCATTTTTAGCAGCAGTATTAGCTTTATATGATTCAATACCTTCAACAGCCTTATCATGTCTTGCTGATTCAGTGTTTTTAGCTGTTTCAAGAGCAACAGTATCTTTCTCTTTTGCCTGACTATCAGCAATTAGAGCATCATCATAGCTCTTCTTATCACGTTCTGTCTGAGTTCTTAACTGATTCTCAATCTTTCCTAAAATAGCTGGATTATACTGTGCTGGAAGCATAGAAACATCTTCTCCAGCCTTAGTAGCTTCAGCAAGTAGAGCCTGATATCTTGCTGGTTGAAGTGAGGCAGGAAGCATATTTAGAGCACTGACTTTTGTAAGCAAATCTGTAGTCTGAGAAACTGTATCAGCACGTTTTTGAATCTCTGCTGCTCTATCGGTTGCTGTAAATGTCTTTGCTAAGTCTAAGGCTAAGTCAGGTCTTCCTTTGTCCATCAGTTCCTTTAGGAGTCCAGTTCTATCAAGAGACATGGTGGTTCCATTGGCATCCTTGAAGACCTGGTATCCAGCATGAGTAGGATTCTCAGGATCGACAGAGACAGAAGTTTCAGGATGGAGATTTTCGTTTGAATGGGAACCAATCAGAGCAGCAGTAGAGATTGCTGGACTGTTGATTGCTGCCTGTTCTGCTGGTGTTCTCTGAGGTGCTGGAGCAGTATCCGCAAGAGTCATGGCAGAGGCAGACTGAATAGCTCCTGGAGCAAGCTGAGAGGCTGGAGCCTGTCCCAGAGTGGCTAATCGATCCTGTCTGTTGACCTGTTGTGGAGAGATGTTTGGAAGTTGAGCAACTGGAGCAGGAGTTGGAACTGCCGGCTGAGTTAGACCTGGTTGTGCCGGCTGAGGTGTCTGGAGTTGAGAGTTAGCACCTGGAGTAGAATCATCAAACACCTTTGTATGGTTCTTGTAGGCATCAAGAAGCATAGCTTTCTCTTCTGCCTGTTTAGCAATTGAATCATTCTGAGCATTAATACCAGCAGTTACAGCATCATTATGAGCAGACATACTATTATAATACTTGTTCTTTGCTGCTGCTTCTTTAGGAGCAAGAGCAGAAGACATATCAGCGGAAAATGCTTGTGCTAATCCAACTGGTGAAAGAGCAGGAGCATTAGCAATATTCATTAAATCAGTCATCTGTTTATATCCTTATGATACCATCGAAGCCATACCAGTTGCTACCTTTTGTGCTCCACCAATTTCAGCAGCAGCTTTACCAAGAGTAGCACCCATAGTTGCGTTAGTCTGGTTGTTCATTTCAGCAGTATTAGCGTTAGAATATTCATTTCCAAGAGCACCTAAACCCTGAGTTGCCTGTAATCCTCTTCCAGCTATTCCATTTAACTGATTGTAGTTCTGATTCTGGTTAGCCGTAAAACGATTGTAAGCATTCTGATATTCATTGCTTGCTTGCTGTTGTCCATAGTTTACTAATGCCTTCTGAGTTCCACCAGATAGAGCACCACCTCTTACAGACTGACTATTACTAATTGCCTTTAGACCTTGAGACATATCAAAGTTAAACGCTGGATCAGCATTAAAATCTGACTGAGTGAAGGCATGACCTAGACTTCCATTCTGACCCATTCCAGCCTGGAGCATTTGATTAGCCTGATTTCCAGACTGAATGTATGGATTAAAATTAGCACTATTAGTTCCATACACACTATTAGCCTGATTCATGGCATTTTGTGCTCCATTATACCCTTCTCTACCTGCACTATCAGCAGCTTGAGCACCAATTGTTGCTTGTGCTACTCCACCAAGGATATTGCCTATACCACTCATTATCTCTTACTCTCCATTCAGTTTAGGATTGATTACCCATATTTGATTTTAAACTTGACTCTCAATAGTATTATTATGTAGATGGTATAAATTAAAGTTATGCCAGATTCCATCTTTTAACCATGCTCTATCTTCAACACCTATCTTAATAAAACCAACTGACTCAATTAGTGATCCAGCTAATCTATTTTCTGGAAGACAACAACAGGTTAAATCACTATAGTGTGTATTCTTCCAAATATATTCAATAAATTCACTACAAATTTTTCTTGTTTTTCCGTATGCTCCTGGTAAGAACGCTAAATGTAGATCAGCAACACTATCATTAATCTTGATGATGAATAGTAATCCAAATAACTCACTATCTTTAGCTACCTTGATTATAGTAATATCATCTCTTAAATTAACATCAAAAGACGCTATATCTATCTCATCAGAAAAGGCGAATGGAATATTATTGGCACTTGTCAACACTTCTTTAATCAGAGCCTTATCAATTGTAGGAATAAATGAATACATACCCTTAACTCATTAGCATTCCAGAAAGTGTAAAGTTGATAGCAGAGGCAGTAGAAGATAACCCAAAGATTGAGTCTCCAGGATTGAGAATCTGATTCAAAAGCTCAACCATGACATAGGAACCAGTTGCAGCCACATTTTGAACCGTGATTACCTGGTTGCTGGTGGAAACTGCACCACCTGAAGGAACGAGATTGAAGGTAATGGTAGCTGCTGTTCCAGTCACATTTGAGCAGGTAGCAGCACTGATTTTAACGTATGAATTTGCTGGACAGGTATAAACAGATGTAGCTGAAGTTGATAGCTGGATTGGTTCTTCTAATCGTAATGGTTGAATTGTTGTAATTGCCATATCTTATTCCTTTATAGTATTATTGCAGAAGTGATACTTTGATTGAGGCATCCATAAGAGAAGCCAATAGATCACCTAGGTTTGTAAGCAATCCAGTAGAGTCTGTAACGGGAGTAGTGAAAAAGTCTTGAACTTGTTCTGCTGTTAGAGTCAAATTCACAGGGTTATGGTTTAGTCTGTAGACCCCATTTGGAACGTTATTCTCATCCAATGTATAAGTATTTGTGGCATAGGGCAAATTTACAGAATATGCCACTGAGCAATCTGGATTTACAATTCTGCTAATAGTTAGTCCTGTTGCTACCACTTCTGATTGAGTGGAGATATTTCCAGTGGTTACATTTACAGCCATTTCTATTTCTCCTAGGTAAACATCATCCAATATGGTTGATAGGTTGTTGCACTTGCAAGTTTAAAGTATACAATATGTCCACTAGTTTGATTATTGGCCGTTCCATATGATATAGTATGAGGATAGGTCCCAGTTGCACTAACAGACTTATAGTATATACCTTCTCCACCAGAATTAATTTGTTGAGTATATCCACCAGTTCCATTAGTAAATGTTTGGCCTTGATTATCAAACCATGATGCTATTCCAAAATCATTAGCATATGTTGTTAATCCTGCTGCATTAGTGTGTGATGTACTGGAAGTTGTATCATTACTAATCCAGTAACCATCTAAAACAGCAGAGAGAGTCTGGTTTAATCCACGGATAATTGTTACATAGCCACCGTAATCATTTCCACCACCTAAAATGGTTGTTGTTATTGCTAATGTTTCTGCTGCCTTAGCTACAGCATAGAATACATATAGTGATGTTGTTCCACCAGCATTATATATTCCAGTTCCAAGCTGATTATATGTATTAGTTCCTCCAGAGGAGTTATCTGAAGCAGTTATAGTAGCAACCGTAGATCCTTGATAGGCATGAATGAGGATTAAATCTCCTGCCGTTACTACAGTAGAAGTCCATGAATTTGTTGCAGCATGTGTACAGGTTATAATTGAGGCAGTCATAAGTATTTAAAAACCTCTCGCAAAGCCAACAATTCTCCAAACAGCAGCAGTAGAGTTATAGACTAAGGTGATTTCATCTGTCTTAGATATCGTTGTAGTTAAAGTAATAGACGTAAAATCAGTTCCCCAAGCAATACCAGTTCCCCAGGTTACAATTCTTGATCCTGTAGTATCCTGTTTAAGCTCTAGCACAATTCTTTGACCATCTTGACCAGCACTGAAATTTAGGGTTGTAGCACCAGCAAGAGTTATTCTAATGACATTAAATCCTGTTGTTGTTAGTGTCATGGTAGCTGCCCAAGATGGAGATGAGACATTAGGCAGTATTCCAGCACTGAAGGTATTTACACCAGACCATGTATTTGTGCCTGCCAAATAAGCCAGTGTTCCAGCACCAGCAGGAAATGTTGGTGTTGAAGCTGCTGTAGTTGTAAGAGCTAAGGCATATGCACCAACAGTTGAAAGTGTTGATCCAGTAACGAGAGTTAGAGTTGCTGAAGTGGTAGGAGCAGTAATAGCAACCTTATTAATACTGGTAGCAAGAGCAGCACCAAGAGTAGGAGTTGTAAAAGAAGGACTGGCAAGAAGAGCATAAGAAGCAGCAGCAGTTCCACCTAATGAGTCTGAGTTAGCAGCATGTAAATTGGCACAAACAGTAGTTGAAGTTACAGTTAATGGAGCAGTTCCAGTTGCTACAGTGGATGTTATAGTTGTTCCACTGATTGTAGAAGTGGCAGCTACAGAAGTTGGTGTAATAGCACCTAAACCAATTGTTAGTGCTGGAGTAGGAGAAGCCATAGACCAGGTAGCCGTTACTCCATTATTAGCAGCAGCAGTTGAAACAGAGGTAACTGTTCCTGAACCACCTGGAGTTGCCCAAGAGAAGGTTGAACCATTGTATGAAAGATAACCAGTAGCAAGAGTTGGGACTGATACACCTTGAATTAGTAGTGAATTTGGGAAGTTTGGAACAGAGCTTCCAGTTGGAAGAGTCATAATATAGGAGTTGTTGGCAACATTTACAATTCCAAAATCATACAGAGCACCTGTTATAGAACGCATCCATAAACCAGCATTTGCATCTTTTGAAATAGCTCCAGATACAGTTGAGTTCTGAGAATTGACAACCAGAGTTCCAGTAATGGTTGTTCCAGTAATTGCAGCAGGAGTAGTTGAACCAATTGTGCCTGGTATTGCCCAAGTTCCACCAAGCAACTGACTTGAGTTGGCAGCAGTTCCACCAGAGGCAAGAGCACCAACTGAAGCTGCTGTAGCTGAAATGACACCAGAACTGTTTAGAATTGAAGAACCATCAGGCTTAACACCACCTAAGACAGATGAAGTAGCTGCTGGAAGAGTGTATGTTGATGCTGAATAACTTAATACTCCAGAACCGTTGTTATATAGATATCCAGCAGTGGAAGCAAGAGAACCAAAAGTTGTTAGTAGAGTTGTTAGAGGTTGAGCACCAATTGAAGCCGGAGTAGCACTAATTACACCAGATGAGTTAAGGATTGATGTTCCATCAGGCTTAACACCACCTAAAATAGAATTGGTAGCAGTAGGAAGAGTATAGGCACTTGAAGTATAGCTTAATGTTCCTACACCATTGTTATATAGATATCCAGCAGTATTTGAAAGAGCAGCAAGTGTAGTTAGTATAGTTGCTAATGGTTGTGCTCCTACATTAGCAGCGGTTGGAGTTGAATATGATAGTGTTCCTGAACCACTATTATAGAGCCAACCAGCACTATTAGCTAAAGAGCCAAGAGAGGTTAAGTTAGTATATGGAGCTTGGTAGTCAGTTCCAGAAGAAGCAGCAACCAGAGCACCAGAAGAGCCTTTTAGAAGGCCAGAGATTGAGGTTGAGAGAGTAATGGCTGGAGTAGTGGTTGGATTGGCTACAGAGCCAGAGAAGCCATTTGTAGAGGCTACTGATAGGGTTGTGACAGTTCCAGAACCACCTGAACCACCAGCATAGGCCAGAGAAGACCAGGTGGTAGAACCATCTCCTACTTTAATCTTATGTGTGTCAGTCTCTACACCAGCTTCTCCAGCAGCAAGAGTTGGATTATTGCTTGTCCAAAGTGCTGCTGTATCATGAGCTAATTGAAATGGAATACGAGTCATTAAATACTTCCCCCACAGTTAAAACCTGCACTTGTGGCTGAAACTGAGCCACTATCACCACAATTTAAACCACCAAAACCGATTACTGAACCACCAGAGCTAACTACTGGAGTTTGAATTGGAACATCTGCCATTAAAAAACTAACCAAATTCTGATTTTGTCTTGGAACATCTGGACTTCCACCAAGGATACGAGCCAGATTATCAGCAGTATTAACAGTAGTAGTTGTATTTCCACCTGATCCATTAGAAGGAAGTCCGGCATTAATCAAATCATTAACAGCAGGAATCAACTGCCTTGAAAATACTGGTAGCCATGCCTGAGAGATATTATTATTTTCATCAACCATTGGAAGATGATAAGGAATAGAATTGATAGTCTTAGCATTAGACATTAGATTCTCCTACTGTTGCTTGAATTTCACATCCAACAAGATTCAGTTTTACAGGATCAGAACAGACAATCTTGAATACCCTATCTCTACTCATACCAAGTCTTCTCCAGATTGCTCTATTACGATAATTTCCAATCTTTCCAATAGGTTGTGTTCGTTCTGGAGAGAATGTATGTCCACCATCATCTGAATAGGAAAGAGCTAATTTAGGATCAGTTCCAATGTATACAATGTTTGGAGCAGCTTGGAGATAGGTTCCAGACCAGTAGTATTCAACTGGATTTGTTGAGTAGCCAGTAAGAGAGAAAGAGCCTGTAATCTTTGCTGCTGGGAATACTGTTGCTCCAGTTGTGGCATTTAGAACAGCACCTAAAGGAGCTACACCAAATGTTAGAGTTCCAGTTGTTGAAGAGAAAGAGATAAAATCAGTTAATACAACACCAGATGTTTCAATAAGTGGAGTCATAGCACTATTCTCTTGAATCTGAACTCCCCAAATATTCATGTAAGAAGTTCCATTGCCTGAATAGATGTCATTAACAGCAGTTGGAGAATATAGACCAATTGATGCTGTATTATTTCCATTAACAAGCTCTGTTCCAGATACAGATATACGATATAGACCAGTTGATACAGTTACAATTGATGCTGTTCCAGTAGTTGTTGAATAGATAGTGCCTGTATTAATGTTAAAGAGAGACTTTGCTGAAATTGTAGTTCCAGAGCCTATCTGAAGTTCAATATATCTGTTAGAAGAACCAGCGATAACATAACAACTCATTGTAACTGGATTTCCAATTGTTGATGTATAGGTGGTTGAAATATTATGAACCTGATTACTTGTATCTTCAATGATTTGGCTACCAGTATTTGAACCATCTGGAGCTAATGTTGATCCACTATATGTAGTTGTATCTTGAAGAAACAGAACATCATATACTGAAACATTGGCATATAGTGGTGTTCCACCATTATTGATAGCTGTTGTGAATTCAACCTGAAGAGTTGAAATATCGTTACAAGAAATTGGAACACTAACTGGATTATTAGCATAGATTTCAGCACCAAAACCAGGAGATGCAACAGTTATCCAGTTACCAGAATTGTCTACCTGATATTTAATCTGTAGAGTCCAATTAGTTGTAACTGAAGTAGCTGATACATATAGATTTCCGCTGACTGGGAAAGAGGTGGTCATGGTCTGAGAGGCAATACCAGCATAGGAACTGGAGATTGTGTAGACACCAGCACCACCAATCGTTCCAGAGGTTTGAGACTGGATCAGAGTGCCAGGCAGAACACCAGGAAAGGTGAGAGTCTGTCCAATGGTGATTGAACCAGTTGCAACAGCAGAGACAGTTAGAGAGGTTCCAGTGATAGCACCAGTGAATGAGTTTGAGATGCCAAAACCCTTATAGAATATGCCACTATAAGCACCAACTAATGTTTGTAACTGAATACTGGCATAAGATCCAGTTTCTTTAATCAGGGTTGACGTTCCAGCACTATAAGCATTTGGAAGATTTGAGGTTATGGTTCCAGTCATTGTAGAACCATGACTACTAAGGTCTTGAACCTGGAGAGTTGAACTTGGACGATAGGTAGTAAGAGTATCTGATACTGTTGAATACCAAGTGCTTCCATTAACCCTTACACCACTATTTAACCAATAACCAGTATTTGATGAGAATGATTTAGAGTTAGTGCATAGATTAGTTACTGGAGTAGTGCTCTGAATATTATTACCTCTCCAGTCTTCAACATAGATTGAATAACTGGAAACATTGGTTCCAGACATATTTGGAACAGAGAATGAGGTTGTAGTTCCGTTACCATGTCCAATTGTTTCATTAGCAATTGTTAAACTTCCTGGATTAATGGTTATCTGACTTCCAGAGATACTATAAGAACCAGACCAAGAGCCAGAACAAGAAATAGTAGGAGAGATAGGAGTTACAATAGAACCATCATTACCAGCAAAAGAGAAGGTATGTCCATTTCCTAAGAGTGGAATATTGGTAGCAGTATTTGAGACTGGAGAACCTGTAGTTCCTTGAATAAGAGGATATCCAAGACCATCTAATCCAGTTCCACCTTCCAAATCAAGCTGTAGTTGTCTGTAAAACACTCTATTATAGGCTGAAGACATATGAGGCGTTATACGTTCTCTCTGGATTGGAACACCATTTAAGGTATAGGCACTATTTGAAAGAGTATAGATATTACCTGATTGATAGTCTCCACAGATATGAACTGAACCAAAGGTAGGAGCATAAAAGTTCGTGTGATTTTCGATTAGATCCCTGCTCCACTGACCATTTGAGAAGAAAGCACGTTCTGACCAAGTTTTTGTGGTCAGGTCAAAGCACCAGGTAGTAGAGGCTCCAGGAATGTTCAGGCAGTAGAAGGTATGTCCTGAGTCCTGATAGCTCCAGGCAGTTGCTCCAGAGAGGTTCCCTGAAGCCTGTAGAGCGTTCTCTACACCATGATTGGAGATTCTGACTGCTCTATATCCATACGCTTGATAGATGAGTGCCTGTCCTCTCTCATCGTTTGAAAGCCAGATTAACTGTCCACCAACTTTCTGAATGGTGTTAGGAGCAGAGCAACCACCTTCAGAGAACGAGCCTGGAATCTGAGCAAAGGTATTTTCAGAGCTTCCAGTATTCTGCCAAACTGAGCTTGAACGATTGCCAAAAATCCAGATGATATCATGGTCTGATATGATACGAGAGATAGAGTCTGATCCTAAGTTAACGTTAATAGCGTTTAGATCATCAATGTTGATTGGATCATCTGCGAAATATCCAGAAATAGAATCTGGCATAGCAAATAGGAAATAACCATCTTGAAATGTAACGAAGTTAGATCCTTGATAACCTAATCCTGAAGTCATTTGAGTTACAATTGTAGTTCCCTCTTCAAAACATATTCCAGTTGTTGAACCATCTACAATTACAACCTGATTGATTAAACCACTATTCAGAGCACCATTATAATAGTTTGGAACACCATCTACAATAGATACTGGACCTGTAGTAGTGTTAAGATATGCTATAATAGTATGTTTAAATGTTATACCGTCTGTTGATGTTAAATTATATACAGCATTTCCAGCTATAACATATAGAAAACCATTAGCAGTTGTATAGACTGCTCTGATTGGAGAACGTGGAAGAGTATGAATGACAACCTGACCTGGAACAGACATTAGAGCTACTGGTTCAAGCTCTTTTCCTGTCTCCTGTTCATCCATCTCTGGAAACAGGTTAATGCTTCTCTCGCATTCATAGTTAGGTGTTCTTAGAGAATACGATCCACCTAATAAGCCTTTTAATTTCATGTCTAACAACACTTTCTGGGATAAAGATTTAACCCTGTTATTTCCTCTTTTTATTACTTAATCGACAAAATATCCTTGACTTCTAAGAGCATTCATTCCTGAACTACCCTTACAAAACTCATTACCAGCAAACATTAGTGGAGTTTCAGCATTGATATCATTAATATCACTCTTTGACATTAGAGCAATTTTTACAACAACATCTGAAGGAGTTCTATCAAACATTGGAGCTAATTCAACAGCAAGATTATACTTTAGAGCCTTATAATAACCTGGAGGAAGACTAACAACTGAGGTTAAATCCGTTAATTCTGGCATCTGTTCCCAACAATATAGAATCAAACTACAGTTATCTGATGGAATAGGCCAGAAATAGAGGCTATTTAATGGGAAACCAGTATCCGTATACATCATTGTTGGATATGATGATGGAGTCTGTTTTACTGGGATATTCTGCCAACCTTCAACATCAATCATTTCAAGAGGTATTTCCAGAGTCTTTCCAGAGGTTCCATAGGTGATTGAGGCTCGTTCAATGTTGTTAGGTCTTGTCATGTCAAAGTTTCCACCAGGACCAAGCGTATAGACCTGCTGACCATTGACGAATGGGAAGGTATTCATTGTGACCTGGTAGACCAGGAGACTCTTGAGATTCCAGCTATCAATCATGTCATTCAGAACGTTCAAGGCATCTGCATATTCTGAAGCTTCAAGATTAGTTCCTACACCAAGAACACCAAGTAACTTGAATGCAGACTCAATAATTGTGTTAGCTGTTGTGTTCATTCTCTAATTCCTTTTCAAGTTCTTGTTTGATTTCTTTCTTGATCTTATTCTTGATACCAACACCATAGTTAGTTTTATGTCTTATAGTCTCTGCAATAGAGTTATAATCGATCTTGCCATTAAGCAGACAGTTCTTTTGTGCTCTAACCAATCTCAGTCTTGTCTTGGTAAATTCTAGTCTATCTTTAAGTCTTTCAATTTCTTGTTTTAATTTCTTACACTCTTGACAAGATGTATCAATCTTTTCTTCAATGATAGTAACTGGAGTTTCTGAGTATTCACCTTTATTTGGTAGAACAGTATATGCTATCTCAGTTGGAATCCATATTGCCTTATTGTCAGACTTTCTAAATAGAGTTACTGGAAACTTCATAACATCCTCATTTATATTATTATGAATATCAAGATACAGAAATGCCCTTACCCTGAAACAGAGCAAGGGCATTTATGAGTAATGATACTAATTCTTAGGCACCAGTAGTATCAATGATAATACCATATGCGACAAGAGCAGCAATTAGAGAAGCAAGAGCAGCATTGGAACCTTTAAGACCTGAGACAGTCTGTTTAGCAACACCAGCAGAACCAAAGAAGCCTACAGAATCAGCAGCATTTAGGCCGATTACAGAGTTAGGACCATTGGTTTCGGTAATGGTTGAAGTAGCAGTATAAGGAGTTGAAGCCATTTGAGTATTTCCTTTTTAAGAGAGATTGTATTGATAAATCTGGAGAGTATATTTCAACTCTCCAGATTGGATTAAATTAAGCGATTACGCGAGCACCAAAACCCTGCCGTAGAATGTTCCAACCATATAGAACGTCCAGACGATAAAGCTGCTTACCATTGACACCATCAAAATACTTAACAAGACGAAGATCAAAACCACTTAGAGGATCTTTCATTCTTGAGCAAGCAGTATTAGGAGCATCAACATTAGGCATAGAAGCCATAGCAAGAACGAAAGCATTCTTGTGATATACTAGTGAGTTTGAAATCATGGTATTAGCTGCCATACCAGTATTTTTATTAGCAGTAGCGTTACCATAGGTATAGATTGCAGCAGAAGCAGTAGGAAGAGCGGAGATGTTCTGAGCACCATTGGCAGAAGCAGTTAGAATCATAGCTGGTGAGAATGCGATGGTAGCGTTACCAGCAGAGATAGTGACAGGAGCAGTAACAGTAAACTGTTTTAACTGACTGGTAGAAGCACCAGAGACAGGGTTTACAGCATAGACGTTAGCGATAGTGAATAGATCACCAACAGCAAGAGAACCAGCGCCCCAGGAACCAGTAACGATTGAGGTTCCACCATCAGTAGCACCAGAAGTATAGGTAGGAGAACCAGTTGCCCAGGTTCCAGCAGTAGTAGCAGGAGCATTCGCGGTTGAGAAGACGTGCATTCCGCCAAAATCACCTAAGAAACCATCTTCATAGTTCTTACTGATCTTAGAAACAGGATTTAGCCAACTTCCCATACCAGTTAGAGTAGTAGCCTGCTGATCTCCATCAATTAGAGCATAAATATCACCATCAAGAGTTACACCAGACTGCTTTTCAAGAATTGAACGAGCCTGTAGGAAAGGCTGCATATTGGTAGGCATAGTTCCCTGAGTTCCTGCCCACTGATTTAGACCAGTTAGAAGAGCAAGACCAGTAGTATCAATCTTATTAATGACTGGAGCAAGCATAGGAGCTAGGACATTCTGTTTAAAATCGTCAATGTTTAGAACTAGATCCTTTTCATTGAACTGCATATCACAACCACCTTGAACTAAGGTGACAGGAACATATGAATCACTGTAAGGAGAAGGAGCAGCTACAGAACCAGAACGATACTGAGCAACACCAGGAATACGAATATTGAAAGTATCACCTTGTTTAGCACCAGCACCAGACCAGGTGCCATCATAATCTCTGGTTACAGTCTTGCTAAAGTTGACGTTATTACGAACAACATCAAGAGCAGCAGCAGAAATAGCAGCTATATTATGATAAGTGTTTGAAGAAACCATTTTTGAAATCCTTTAATTTAGTAAGATATATAATCTTTTGTTTTTACTGTCTTTGAAGCGTTAACATTACTTGTTTTTACTGGAGTGATAGGAGCAGGAGCTTTTGAAATAGCAGATTTAGTAGCTGGAGTTACTGTTAATTTTGCTTCAATCTTACCCATTGCCTTAGCAGCTTTGATTGGTGACATTTTAGCAATTTCATTAGTTTCATCTGGATGAGACATACAGTAGTAGTATAGTTCTCCAGCAATTTCAGAACTTTTAATAGCTTCAATAATGGTAGGACTAGACTTTACTTCATCATCATCGATTAAATCCTGTAAATCAGGATGTTTTGAATGTGCTTCTGCTAATCGTTCCTGAAACTCTTTATTCTTAGCTTCTTTTTCTCGCTGGTATAGTCTTAACTCAACTTTGTAGTCTGTTGGATCAGCAAAATCATTAGGATTTGGTGCCTCTGGATCGACCTGGAGAGGTTCAGTAGCCTGATTTACTGCTCCCTGCCCTTGTGTAGCTGCCAGGACACCTCTAAGGTATGCTGCTTCTCTTGCTGCTTCTTCTCTCTCTTTAACTAGCTTGGCTATGCGTTTTTCAACACCATGGCTCTTTTTCTTGGCTGTTTCTGAATCAGTCTTGTTTTCTGAATCACCAGAAGCCTCTTCAGCGTTCTCAGTTGATTCA
>Ga0316217_10001875_pt1 | contig 26434 bp, 21 predicted proteins | sample 1anoAmetaG_FD_203633 | JGI IMG/M metagenome (GOLD analysis project Ga0316217, IMG submission 203633) | Freshwater microbial communities from Trout Bog Lake, Wisconsin, USA - 1anoA | ecosystem: Environmental > Aquatic > Freshwater > Lake > Hypolimnion/Profundal zone | place: USA: Wisconsin...
CGTTGCTGTGGCCGTAACAATTTTGCGCGCTGGTGGCAAAAATGCCATAGCTGCTGCCATAATTGAAACCTTCGCAATTTTGCGCGGTGGCGGCAGTCACTCCGGCATAACCGCTGGTGGTGGTGCCATAACAATTCAGCGCCTGGAGGGCTCCCACACCGGTTCCGCTGGCGCTGGAACCGTAGCAGTTTTGCGCCAACTGGTTGGCGTTAATGCCCGTGCCACTGGAACTCGCTTCCCCGTGGCTGTCGGAAGCCTGGTCCACGAACATCGCATCGCCGCCGCAATCCCTCACGATCACGCCTTTGACAGTGGAGGCGATGATGCCGGTGCCGCCGACGGTTTGCACCGCGCAGAATTCCACCACCGTTGAAGCGCCCGTCCTCAAATCAATCCCGTAGCTTAAACAGCCCGACACTGAGACCCCGCTGACCAGAACATTTTCGTTTCCCATGGCGCAATATACACCGCCGGCAAAGCCCGAACCGGCATAGCTGCCGCTGCCGTTGTTGGTGACACCGCCGCGAATGTGGCCATTCCTAATGGTTATGCCGTTCAATCCGGCGGAGAGCAGGATGGCGTTGCCACCGTTGTTGGCATCCGGCACCGTGGACGAGATGGTAAAACCGCCCAGGTCCAGCGTCACGCCGCTCGCGGTCACCACGATGGCGTTGCTGACCGTGGCAGTGAGATTGGTCGTGAGGTAATACGACCCCGGCGCGCTGATGGTGTAGGGCGCCGACGAAATCGGCGTGCGCGGCTCGATTTGCGCCAGTGATTTCATGTTTGCAGTCGGGACGCCGGGAGGGGTCAAGGTGCCCTGCGCATGGCAGGTCGAGAGGTGAGAATGAAGGATGGACAGCAGCGCGAGAGCCGCAAGTTGGCGGTTGATTTTCATAAGTGGTTGGCTTTGGTAAATTGCGATTTCAAAACGCCAGCGGCGGCACTTCCTGATAATCCGGCGGCGGCTGGAACAGCGCGGTATCTTGGCGACCAAACCCAAAATCGGCAATACGCCGGTCGGCGTATGGCGCCGGGTTCGCGTTTGCTGTTCACTAGCCCTGCGACTACGATTTGCAGATGTCCTCTCCGGATGATCATGTCGGACGCCAACCGCGCCAGATGACTGTCGCGTGGGTGGTGCTATTCTTCTCGGTGGCGCCGACCTTTTACGTTTGGTGGTGGATTCGGCGGCACCTGGTGGAGCACGATGAGCGAACTTTGTTGGCCTGGCTGGTGCTGGTCGCAGGCCTCGGCATCAGCGCCCTGCTGTTCGGCTTGGTGCGGGTGCAGGGCCGGCGGCAGCGCGAGGTGGAACTAGCCAACGAGGCGCTGCGACTGCGCGATGCGGAATATGTCGCGCTTAATGCCGAGCTGGAGCGACGCATCGCCGAAGGCACCGCACAATTGGGCGCGGCCAATGCCGACTTGGTTCGCTTCAAGGCGATCACTGAGGCCACCACGGATTTCGTCAACATTGCCGATCTCGACGGACGAATGCTGTATCTCAACCGGGGGGCGCGGCGCATGGCGGGGCTCGGCCTCGACGAGGAAGCCACGAATTATTACATCAAAGACTTCGCGCCGCCTCGGGTGATGGACCTATTCGAACGCGAAGGATTTCCGACGGCACTGCGCGACGGCAGTTGGACCGGCGAAGTCGTCCTGCTGCATCGCGACGGCCATGAAATCCCCATTTCACTCGTTGGCCTGATCGTTCGCTCCCCCGCCGGCGAACCGGAATTTTTGGCGTGCGTCGCCCGCGACATGACCGAGCAGCGCCGCCTGACGGAACAGTTGAAGAACTCCCTCGCCGAGGAACGCGAGCTCAACACGCTGAAGAGCAATTTCATTTCGATGGTGTCGCATGAGATTCGCACCCCGCTGGCGCTCATTCTTAGCTCCTCGGAGATTCTCTCCCGCTATCTCGACCGTCTTCCGCCGGAAAAACAGCAGCGCCATCTGGGAACGATTAACGAGGCCGTCCACCGCATGGCGTCGCTGGTTGAAGACGTGCTGATGTTCAGCCGCGCCGAGTCCGGCCGGTTGGAATTCAAACCTGCGCCGCTGGAGTTGAACCAACTTTGCATCCAACTGGCGGACGAAACGGCCTCCGCCATGAACCAGCGCTGCCCGATTCGCCTTGCCCTGCCAACCAACCCCGCGGAGGTGCGGGTGGACGAAGCGCTCCTGCGCCACATCCTGACCAACTTGCTCACCAATGCGGTGAAGTATTCCCCACCCGGCGAGGCGGTGTGGCTCGAAGTGCGGCACGCGAACGACCAGGTATTGCTGAGCATCCAAGATCACGGCATCGGCATTCCGGAGGCGGACGTGAAACGGATTTTCACTCCCTTTTATCGCAGCTCCAACGCCGCGCACATCCCCGGCACGGGCCTGGGCCTGGTCATCGTCAAACGCTGCGTCGAGCGGCACGGCGGCAAAATCCAGATTGAGAGTCGCGAAGACTCGGGCACCACCGTGTCTGTCCAACTGCCGGTCTATGTGCCGGGCCACACCGAACAATTCACGAAGCCGTCAACCATCGAAAATTCTCCATGACCAAAATCCTGATCATCGAAGACGAGCCGGCCATGCGGGCCAACCTGGCCGACGTGCTCGAACTGGAAGGCTTTCAACCCGTCACCGCCGCCGACGGCCGCGAAGGCGTGGCGGCGGCCCGGCGCGAGCGGCCCGACTTGATTTTGTGCGATGTGCTGATGCCGCAACTCAACGGGCACGGAGTCCTGGCCGCGTTGCGGGACGAGCCCCAAACCGCGCGGATTCCCTTTGTGTTCCTGACGGCCAAAGGCGAACGCGGCGATGTGCGCGCCGGCATGGACTTGGGTGCGGACGATTACCTCATCAAACCCGTGCCGTTGGATGAACTGCTGCAGGCCATTCGCGCCCGGCTCGAGCGCGCCCGACAGCATCAGGGGGAGTTCAAGGTGAATTTCAAATCCCCCAAGCCGCTGGAATCGCTTGGCCTGTCCCAGCGCGAAGCGGAAATTTTATTCTGGACCGCGCAGGGGAAGACCAACGCGGAACTCGGCGTCATCCTCGACATCAGCCCCGCCACCGCCAAGAAACACCTGGAAAACATTTACCAGAAACTCGCCGTGGAAGGACGCCATGCGGCGACCCTGATGGCCTTGGAGGTGTTGAACGGACAACAATGACATCAGGCTGAATTCGCTCAAAACGGAAACAGGTTGAAGCGTGAAAGGTAATCCGTGAACCGCGCAGGTCAGTCGGCAAGCCATCGCACCCAACGAGCCGAGGCGGCGCTCGGCGCTCCGGATTCATGGGAATCCATCAACCCACCCATCCAGCAATCCAGCAATCCAGCAATCCAACAATCCGCCGGCGCCGCGCGGCACGCCATACGACATTTGTCGCATTTCCCTGGCGTTTGAATTCGGTGATAATCCAAGCAAAATGTTCCCCGAGAATCAATGAATGATAACGATGTCTGGCCTGCCACCTTGGACCGAAAATGATTTTATGACCCGATTGCAAAAGCGGAAAAAATCCACGCCCAAGAAGACGGGTGGTTTCTCTGGCCTCCATGCGAAGCGGCCCGCCAAAAAGAATTCGCGGACAGGAATGTCCGCGCTCCGGCTGCTGCCGTACCAGAATCCAAAGCTGCCCGCCGAAAAGCGGGTCAAGGATTTGCTGGGGCGCATGACGTTGCCGGAGAAGGCCGCGCAAATGATGTGCGTCTGGCAGGAAAAATCCGCGAAACTCGTGGATGCGAACGGGAATTTTGATTTGGCCAAAGCCCGGGTGGCGTTCAAGTCCGGGCATGGACTCGGGCAGGTGGGGCGCCCCAGCGACGCCGGCGGCCCGCCGTCCACCCCGGAGCGGGGCCTGGACGCGCGGCGAATGGCCGAGTTGACCAACGCCATCCAGAAATTTTTCCTGGAACATTCGCGGCTGGGCATCCCGGTGATTTTTCACGAGGAGTGTCTGCATGGCCTCGCGGCCAGGGACGCCACCAGCTTTCCCCAGCCCATCGGACTGGGCGCGACTTTCAATCCGGCGCTGGTGGAAGCGCTTTATGGTTTGGCGGCGCATGAAGCCCGCGCGCGGGGAACGCATCAGGCGCTGACGCCGGTCGTGGATGTGGCGCGCGATCCGCGCTGGGGGCGCGTGGAGGAAACCTTTGGCGAGGACCCGTATTTGAACACCCAATTGGGCAGCGCCGCCGTGCGGGGATTTCAGGGGGACCGGACCTTTCAGGACAAGCAGCATGTCATCGCCACGCTGAAACATTTCGCGGCGCACGGCCAGCCCGAGTCCGGGCAGAATTGCGCCCCGGTGAACGTTTCCGAACGGGTGCTGCGCGAGACCTTCCTGCACCCGTTCCGGGACTGCATCCGCCAGGCCGGCGCGATCAGTGTGATGGCGAGCTACAACGAAATTGACGGCGTCCCGTCGCACGCGAACGCATGGCTGTTGCGCGACGTGCTGCGCCAGGAATGGGGCTTTGATGGGTTTGTGGTTTCGGATTACTACGCGATTTGGGAACTCCACGACCGGCCCGATACGCACGGGCATTTTGTGGCCGCCGACAAAAAAGAGGCCTGCCGTCTGGCGGTCGAAGCGGGCGTGAACATCGAACTGCCGGAGCCCGATTGTTATTTGCATCTCGTCGAACTGGTCCGCAAGAAAGTGTTGAAGGAATCGCAGCTTGATGGGCTGATCGCGCCCATGCTGCGCTGGAAATTCAAGCTGGGATTGTTCGATGATCCCTTCGTCAATCCCGAGGCGGCGGCGCGCATCGCCGGTTGCGACGCCCACCGCCAGTTGGCGTTGCAGGCGGCCCGGGAAACCATCACGCTGCTGCAAAATCAGGGCGACCTCCTGCCGCTGGATCCGGCGAAGCTGAAAACCATCGCCGTCATTGGACCGAACGCGGATCGTCCGCTGTTGGGCGGTTATAGCGGCGCGCCCAAGCATATTGTGACCGTGCTGGAGGGCATCAAGGCCAGGGTCGGTGACCAGTGCAAAGAGATTTCTGCCGAGAAGGTTGGTTTTGCGGACAGGAATGTCCGCGCTCCGAGCGTCGGTGAACCGTGCCAAGTGCTTTATGCCGAGGGTTGCAAGATCACCGTGGGGGGATCCTGGCAGGAAGATGAAGTGGCCCTTAATTCGCCCGAGGCGGATCGGCAGCTTATCGCCGAGGCGGTGGCGGTGGCGCGGCAGGCGGAAGTCGTGGTGCTGGCCATTGGCGGCAACGAGCAGACTTCGCGGGAGGCTTGGTCGCTTAAACACTTGGGCGACCGCACCAGTCTCGACCTGATTGGCCGCCAGGATGAGTTGGTGGCTGCCTTGGTGGCCACCGGCAAGCCGGTCATCGCGCTGTTGTTCAACGGCCGGCCGCTGTCCATCAACCAACTCGCCGGCCAAGTGCCGGCCATTCTCGAATGCTGGTATCTGGGGCAGGAAGGTGGCACTGCGGTGGCGGAGGTGTTGTTTGGCGACGTGAATCCCGGCGGCAAGCTGCCCATTTCCATTCCGCGTTCCGTGGGCCAGTTGCCGGTCTTTTACAACCACAAGCCCTCGGCCCGGCGCGGCTTTTTATGGGACGACGCCAAACCGTTGTTCCCCTTTGGCTACGGACTCAGTTACACCAGCTTTGAAATCAAAAATGTCCGGCTGAAAAAAGCCCGGATTAAACGCGGCGAGCGGACGGTGGTTTTGGCCGAAGTGGTCAACACCGGCAAACGGGCCGGCACGGAGGTCGTGCAGCTTTATATTCGCGATTGTGTGAGTTCCGTGACCCGGCCGGTGAAGGAATTGAAGGCGTTTCAAAAAGTCGAACTCGCGCCGGGCGAGGCCAAAACCGTGGAGTTGGAAATCACCCCGGACGCGCTCGCGTTTTACGATCTGAAAATGAACTGCACCGTGGAGCCGGGCGAGTTTCAAATCATGGTGGGATCTTCCTCGCGCGACCAAGATTTGCAAAAGCTGATTTTGGAGGTGCTAAAGTGACGCCCCGATTTTTAACTGCGAATCAATGTAGGCGAGGTCGTACCGCAGACTTCCAAGTGTGCGCAACGGTAGCGCAGCCGTCTCGGCTGCGGGTTCGGGCGGCGTCTCGCCGCCAGTTCGGGGAACGGGCACCGGGACGGTGCCCGAACCCGCAGGCGGGACGCCTGCGCTACGTCGTTCATGGTGAGGTGCTTTGTTCCACCGTTCAATTTATATGAATTCCCCGGGTCAGAAACTCACGTTCTCCGAAAAGGCCGGCTACAGTTGCGCCGACGCCGCCGCGAACTTCGTCTTCATGACGATGATTCTGTTTCAGACGAATTTCTACACGGATGTGTTCGGGCTGACCGCCAGCGCGGCGGCGGCGATTTTGCTCTGGCCGCGATTGTGGGACGCGGTGGCCGACCCGATCGTGGGCATTCTGGCGGATCGCACGGACACGCGCTGGGGAAAATTCCGTCCCTGGGTGTTGTTCACCGCAGTTCCGTGGGCCGTGGTCATGGTGCTGGCCTACACCACGCCGAAAGGCTGGAGCATGGGGGCGCTGATTGCCTATGCCGGCATCACCAACACGCTGTTGATGTCCATCTACTCCATGAACAACATGCCCTACTCGGCCCTCGGCGGTGTGATGACGGGTGATCTGGTGGAGCGCGCCAAGCTGAATTCGTTTCGTTTCATCGCCGTCAACATCGCGCAATTCATTGTAGGCGGGTGTACGTTGCCGCTGGTGGCCAAATTCGCCGCCGGCCACGATCGGCAGCACGGCTGGCAGATGACGATGACGATTTGGGCGGGACTGTGCCTGATCCTCTTTTTGATCACTTTCTTGACCACGAAGGAGCGGATCAAACCCCTTGCACCAACAGCGACGCCAGTCGGCAAGCGTCCCGCCGAGGCTAGGGCGAAACTTCGTTGGGTGTTCCTTACCATCGCCACGGCTATTTTTAGCGGGTTTTTCCTGTGGGTGATTTGGCGCTATCGCGCCACGTTCCCCCACCAGCTCACGGAAACTCAGTGCATCATTGTGTTCCTGCTTTGGCTTTGCCGCGCTTTGCTGGTGTGTCTCTTCATCTATCCAGTTTGGAAGTCACTGCCACTTTCCGTCCAGATGGACTTTGCCAATCTGATTAAAAACAATCCATGGAAAGTGATGTTTGCGATGACTCTGGTTCACTTTGCCATTCTTTCGTTCCGGGGCGGCGCGCTTTACAACTATTACCATCACTACGCCGACCGCCAGGCCATGTTCGATTGCGTGCAAAAGCTCGGTCTGGTCGCCCCGGCAGGCTCGTCCCCGGCGGGTGGAATTTTGGAGACGCTAGGCTATCTCGTCCATGGCGACCGTTCCGATCTGGCCGCTTCCAACGTGGCCGATGTGTTCAACAGCCTCATCAATATGCTGGGCACCGGCGTCACGATAATTGTGATTTTTCTTTCGGCGCCGTTGGCCGGAAAATTCGGCAAGAAAGCTGTCGCCATCGCCGGTTTTGGGCTTTCGACGTTATGCGCCCTGGCCTTTTACACCCTTGGGCCGAAAGATACCACCGGCATGATCGTGCTCACCGTCATTTGTGCCAGCGTCTATGCGCCGACGATCCCGCTGATTTGGGCGATCTTTGCGGACGTGGCTGATTATTCGGAATGGAAGACCGGCCGCCGCTTCACGGGCATGGTTTTCGCCAGCATCGGCTTTGCGTTGAAATCCGGTCTGGCGCTGGGGTCGGCCTCGTTTCTCTGGATCATGGCGGGAGTTTTTCATTACGACACGAAATTGCCGGATGCGCCCGACGCCATTGCCGGCTACCGCGCGTGCAGCGGCCTGGTCGTGGGCCTGATGTTTGGCCTCTGCACCCTGTTGTTGACGATTTATCAATTGAACAAGCGTCTCACCATCCAAATGGCCGATGAATTGGCCGAACGCCGGCAAAAGTTTGCCCGGCAAAACAACCAAGCTCTATGAATATGAATTTTATCCTGTCGGCCTTCGCCTGGACGCGGCTTGACACTGTTCTCGACTGGGGACGGGAAAGTCCCCAGAACCCGCCGACAAGAATGTCGGCGCTACGTGGCGCAGGCTTTCCAGCCTGCGGGTTCAGGCGACTTTCCAGTCGCCTGTCCCTTTGCCATCCCATCAGAGACTCAAGAACCAAGTCAACCTGCGCCATTCTTGCCTTGGGCTTGGTTCTGGGAGGCAATGCTTTGGCTGGCCCCGGCCCCTTGAAGGACGCCTTCAAAAAGGACTTCCTCATTGGCGCGGCGATCAACTACGAACAGATTTTTGAGGAGGATCAGCGTGGCGTGCCTATTATCAAGACCCAGTTCAATTCCATCACGCCGGAAAACGTTTTGAAGTGGGCCTTAGTCCATCCGCAGCCCGGCCAGTTTGATTTCGCGGCCGCGGATCGCTATGTGCAGTTTGGCGAGTCGAACCACATGTTCATTGTCGGCCACACGCTCGTCTGGCACAACCAGACCCCGGCCTGGGTGTTTCAAGATGATCAAGGCCGGCCCGTCAGCCGCGAGGTGCTGCTGGCCAGAATGCGCGAGCATATTTTCACCGTGGTTGGACGCTACCGGGGGCGCGTGCAGGGCTGGGACGTCGTGAACGAGGCGCTGAATGAGGACGGCACGTTGCGCAATTCGCCCTGGCGCAAAATCATTGGCGACGACTTCATTGAGAAAGCGTTTGCCTTCGCGCACGAGGCGGATCCGCAGGCGGAACTTTATTACAACGAATACTCGATCGAGAATGACGCCAAGCGGCAGGGCGCCATCGCGCTCATCAAAAAGCTCCGGTCCAAGGGCTTGCTGGTGTCGGCGGTGGGGATTCAAGAACACGTGAGTCTGGACTGGCCCAGCGAGCAGCAATTGGATGCCACGCTGGGGGATTTTGAGAAAGCAGGCATCAAGAACCAGATCACGGAACTCGATGTGGACGTGTTGCCGTCGCCCAGCCGGGACCATCGCGCGGAAGTATCGCGGCATGTGACGGCCGGTTCTGACGCCAACCCCTACACCAATGGTTTGCCGGCCGCCATCCAGGCGAAGCTGGCGGAACGCTACACCGCCTTGTTTGCCATTTATCTTAAACACGCCGCCAACCTCAAACGCGTCACTTTCTGGGGCGTGACCGATGGCGATTCCTGGCTGAACGATTGGCCAGCCAATGGCCGGACCTCGTATCCCCTGTTGTTTGACCGGGCCGGCCGGCCCAAACCCGCGTTTGATGCGGTGGTCAGCGGCGTGCAGAGCAAACGGGACACCCATAACCTGTAGCCGCCGCCGGAAAGTAATTTAACCGCAAAGAACGCAGCGCGGCAAAGCCGCAACCGAAACAACAAAGCGAGGATGAGGATGAGGATGAGGATGATAAGGGAGAATTTGCGCAGGCTGTGGAGACTTTGCTGGATAGTGGTGCAAGGAACACAAAGACAGAATCTTTGAATTCTCGGCGTGGTAATGCGGCTAAATGTGCGGTTATGCGAGACCAGTTTCTGGGCGTATCCATCGGAAGTCGGTTTATGCAACGCCTTTTTTTCCCTGCACAAACCCGCGTTGATGGTGACCACAGTTCCCCACGGCCAATCCTTCAACCAGAGCCGCTTCATTTGGCTTGCGCCGGGGATTTGCGGCGGAGATTGGATTTGATCTTTTGCAGCGTGATAACCCCTTCGCTTTTCAGATGGCCCTGGCCGGTCTTGGCAAACAACGGTTCCGGCACAAAGCGATCCTGGATGCGCAACGCATCACGCATCGCCGCCCGAAGATTCTTTTCAGCCTGTGTTGCTGCTGGCATGGCAGCAAGTTAACGCCCAAATGCATAGCCCTGTTGTGGCTACGTTGCAAGGGGCTTTGGGTTTTAGTTCGATGAATTAATAATTTGCGTTATCCGCGCTAATGTGGTTCCTTGAGGAGGTTCGGAAAGAGGCGGCGCACATTGAATGATTTATCATGAGCACCCAGCTCCGGTTGGTCTTGGGGCTGCTGGCAATGCTGGCCGGCAGCCATCCAGCCGCCGCCCAAGGGACGCGGTTTTTCCGCGTTGCGGGCCCGGCGGTGACGGCCCTCACGGCGTTCCGCCCGGATGGCACGCTGGTGTGGAGCAACGCGCTGGCCGGCACGAATTATACCGTCCAGGTGGCACTCGCACTGGGGGGCGGAACCAATTGGGTGGATTATGTCCAGCTTCCCGTCACCAATGGCGTCAATACCAACCAGATCATTGCCGTCAACCCGCCTTCCGGCATGGCGCTGGTTCCGGCGGGGAGTTTTGCGATGGGGGACACCTTCAGCGAAGGCAGCAGCTATGAACTGCCGGTTCACACCGTTTATGTGTCGGGGTTTTACATGGACCAGAATGACGTGTCCTTCGCCCAATGGCAGCAGGTTCACAACTGGGCGACCAACCACGGCTACGTTTTTGAATATGTTGGCCAGGGAAAGGCGGCGAATCATCCGGTGCAAGAGATTAACTGGTATGATTGCGTGAAGTGGTGCAATGCGCGGAGCGAAATGGAAAACCTCCCGCCGGCGTATTACACGAACGCGGCGCAGACGGCCGTGTATCGCGCTGGCGTGGTCATCTTGCCGTCACTGGCCATTAGCAATGGCTGTGTGAACTGGAATGCGGGCTACCGGCTGCCGACGGAGGCGGAGTGGGAGAAGGCCGCGCGGGGCGGGCTGAGTGGGCAGCGTTTTCCCTGGGGCAACACGATCTCGTGGAGCCAGGCGAATTATTACGGGAATCCCCATTCTGCCGGTGGTTACACCTACGACTTTGCCACCACGATTGGCTTTGATCCGACGTTTGCGACGAATGGTTATGCCTACACCAGTCCGACGGGGTATTTTGCGGCGAACGGGTATGGGTTGCACGACATGGCGGGGAATGTGTTGCAATGGTGTTGGGATTGGTTTGGGACGTACGGGAGTGGCAGTGATCCGCGCGGGCCGACATCTGGCAACTCCCGTGTGCTGCGGGGCGGCGATTGGTTCGACTACGCGGTCCATTGCCGGTCGGCGTACCGCGGCAGCGGCGACCCGTCCGGCGGCGCCAACTACGATATTGGGTTCCGATGCGTCCTGCCCGCAGGTCCGTGAGCTAAAACGGGTGGAGCGAAGCAGCGCGTGCGACGGTCTTGGACTCCACCGCCACGCGCTGGGGCACGCCCCGTTAGCGATAACACGGTGCAGGCGGCCGCGCGGCGGCGAGGGTTGGGTCCAAGGCGGGCTCAACCAGAGCCGGGCCGATGGCGAGAGCGATAAAGCGGACGCGGAATTTAGCGCGCTGGTTGTTGTCGGCCGTTAAGCCGCCCAGGGCAGAATGCTTTTCAAATCCTGCGCCGCCGTCTGGATGGGCATGAGGTTGAATTTTTCATTCAGCACCTTCAGCACATTCGGCGTGACGAACGCGGGCAGCGTCGGTCCCAAACGGATGTTGCGGATACCGAGGTGCAACAGTGTGAGCAGAATGGCCACGGCCTTCTGTTCATACCAGGACAGCACGAGCGACAGCGGCAAGTCGTTCACGCCGCAGTTGAACGCCTTGGACAAGGCCACGGCGATCTGGATGGCGGAATAGGCGTCGTTGCACTGGCCGATGTCCAACAGGCGCGGAATGCCGCCGATGGCGCCGAAGTCCAGCTTGTTGAAACGGAACTTGCCGCAGGCGAGCGTCATGATCACACAATCCTGCGGCACACTTTCAGCAAACTCCGTGTAATAATCGCGTCCGCTCCGCGCGCCATCGCAGCCGCCGACGAGGAAGAAATGCTTGATGGCCCCGGCCTTCACCGCGGCCACAACTTTGTCCGCGACGCCAAGCACGGCGTTGTGGCCGAAGCCGACGAGAATGGTTTGGTCCGGTCCGTCTGCCGCAAAGCCCGGGGCGGCGAGCGCGGTTTCAATCACCGGCGCGAAATCGCCATTGGCAATGTGCGTCACGCCCGGCCAACCGACCAGGCCGCTGGTGAAAATTCGGTGTTCGTAATTGGGCTGCGGTTCCTGAATGCAGTTGGTCGTCATCAGAATCGCGCCCGGGAACTGGGCGAATTCCACCTTTTGATCCTGCCACGCGCCGCCATAGTTGCCGGCGAGGTGTTTGAACTTTTTCAATTCCGGGTAGCCGTGGGCCGGCAGCATTTCGCCATGCGTGTAGATATTGATGCCCTTGCCCTCGGTCTGGCGCAGCAGTTTCTCCAAGTCTTTCAAGTCGTGACCGGATACCAGAATCGCCTTGCCCTTGAGCGGTTCCACGCGCACCGGTGTCGGCACGGGATGGCCATAAGCGCCGGTGTTGGCGGTGTCCAGCAGCTCCATGACGAGCAGGTTCACTGCGCCGCATTGGAGATTGAACGCGAGCAGTCGGTCGGCCGACGGAACTTCTTCCGCGAGATAACAGAGCGCCTCGCCAATAAAGGCATACACGGAATCACTTTCATGGCCCAGCACCAGGGCGTGTTCGGCGTAAGCGGCCATGCCCTTTAGGCCGTAAAGCAGCAGTTCTTGCAACCCGGCAACGTCGGCGCCGAAACTGTCGCGGCGAGTGAGACTCGAAACCGCCTCCCCTTGGGCAACCAACCCTTCGGTGGTGCGCGCTGGCGACCAAGTGGCCGGCCCACGAATCGCTTCCACCGTTTTTCCCGCCTGGTGTGCGGCTGCTTGATAGAGTGACTTGGCCAGTTCGCGCAGTTCCATGGCGCGGCGGATGGTTTTCTCGATGGCCGCGTCGTCGAAATTCACATTCGTCACCGTGACGAACAATGCTTCCAGGAGGAAGCGGTCGAGCGCCGCATCCGTGGCTCCGTGGCAGCGGGCGCGATGGCTATACTGCGCGATTCCCTTGGCCGCGTGGACGAGCAGGTCTTGCAGGATGGCGGTGGATTCGGTTTTGCCGCAGACCGCGAAATCGGTGCAGCCGGTGCCTTTGGAGGTTTGTTCACATTGAAAGCAGAACATAATGATGATTCAGTGTCTTGTTATGGTTGGTTGCGTTACCGCCTTCGTGGCGGCTGATGGCAAGAGAATGCCAGACCGCGTCCGCCCGGCCTTGACCTGGGTCAAAAGAAACAAAGAAACCCCCATTCGGACGTACCTGCTCAATACGGCCGCCGTCTGGGCCACCCCAAAATGGGGCTCCATGCGCTACGCTTTGGCCTGTAGCGGTGCTACCCCATTGGGGGACGGCCCAGACGGCTCGCTTGCAGGCAATGACTCACCGGAAGCGTCGCCTTCAAGCTCCGAAAAGGGCGTCTTGGATGCGTCTGCGGGTTTGACTCCGCTGACATTAAGGTTTAATTGTAAAGGTGATGACTGTGGAAATTCCAGAGACGATTGGCCGGCTGCTTCCCATCGAGCCGTCTCAAAGGACGCGTAGCGTCCTGGAAGGGCTGGTGCTGGGTGCTTACACCCAGGGTCTCATTACGCGCGGGCGCGCCTGCGAACTGCTCGGCCTGAACTATTGGGACGGCGAAAAATTTTTTGCCGGGCGCGGCGTTTTCATGAATTACGATTTGGGCGATTTTCAACACGATTTGGGAAATTGATTTATGGCCGTTGTCGTGTCGGATACCACTCCGCTGCATTACCTTATTCTGATTGGCCGAGATTCCGTTCTGGAAAAATTATACGGGCAGGTGATAGTGCCACCAGCGGTGCTGCAAGAACTCCGCCATCCGGCTGCGCCCCCGGCAGTGTTAGATTGGGCAAAATCGCCGCCAGCCTGGCTGATGGTGCAATCACCGGCCGTGATTCCGGCGCGTTTTGACAATTTGGATTTCGGCGAGCGGCAAGCCTTGGCGTTGGCGAAAGAAATCCAGGCGGATTTTGTTTTGCTGGATGACAAGGTGGCCCGCCGGTTTGCCGAAAGTGAAGCCCTCAAGGTTAAAGGAACGTTGGGCATTGTCGCGGACGCGGCCAATGCCGGCCTGCTGAATTTTCGGGCGACGGTGGAAACCCTGCAACGATCCTCCATGCACCTGGACCCGCAATTGGCTGGTCACATCATCGCGGAATACGAAAAGGGGCCAAGAAAAGGTGTGTGTGAGTAGGTTCAATCTGAACTCCATCGGACATAATCAGCTTTAGTTTATCTCTAAAGCAAAGCACCGCTTGGAGCAGACTTTGCAATGCCAAAAAATGCCAAAAATGCGCCTCGGCGCTCTCGCCATCGCCTTCGTCTTTTTCTTCTCCGGAGTTCGGGGTTAAGCAAATTCCTCGACCGCCTCGAACATGGCCACGATGTTTTGCGGCGGCACGTCCGGCAGGATGTTGTGGACGGTGTTGAAGACGAAGCCGCCGCCGGGCATGAAAATTTCCAGCCGGCGTTTGACGTGGTCTTTCACCGCCTGCGGCGAGCCGGTTGGCAGCACGGATTTCGTGTCGCAGCCGCCGCCCCAGAAACATATATCCCGGCCAAAATCGGCTTTCAAACCCTCGGCCTCCATGCCTTTGCACGTCGTTTGCACCGGGTTGATGACATCGAAACCGGCTTCAATCAAATCCGGCAGCAGGGCGCGAATCGAGCCGCACGAATGCAGAAATGTTTTCATTTTCGTGTGCTTGTGAACATACTCGCAGAGCAGGGTGTGCCGCGGCTTGAATAATTCGCGGTAGGTGTTCGGCGACATGAACGGCCCGCCATTGGTGCCCAGGTCGTCACCGAAGCGAACGATGTCCACCACGTCGCCAACGGCGCGGCAGGCTTTTTCCAGCCCCGCCAGATGCCGTTCCATGAGCGCGTCGAGGAGCGCCTCGACGGCTTCCGGTTCGGCGACGAGGTCCATGAGGAAATTATCCATGCGGCGCAGGAACGTGCCCCATTCAAAGAGATTGCAGCCAATGACGAGCATGAGCGCGCGGTCGCTGGTGCGGCGGAGTTCCAGCGCCCGGGCGCGGAGCGTGTCCCAGAAACCGGGATCGCCCGCGTGATCCCACGGGCTGTGGACGAGCGCCGCCCACAGGATTTTGCCCATGTCATCGGAGAGTTTGCTGAAGTCTTTGGGATAACCGTCCAGATAGGGAAAATAGGTCTGATCGTAGAACGTGCCCCCCGCCGGCATGTGGGCGATGTCGAGTCCGTCCCGCATCCGCGCGATGAACGAGCCATCGGCCTGCCGTTCGGGATGGAACCAGGCCGGATACAGCGCGGGCTGGCCATCCGCCAGCACCGTGGGCTGCCAGGCGGACGCCTCGGGGTTGAAGGCGCGGCCAATATCAATGGCATCAATCCGAAAGCGATCGAGCATGAAATCCTCGGGCTGCGCAAGCTGCTGGACGACGTCATAAACGCGCGTGTCGCCTTGCGTCAGACCGAGATGCTTTTTCAAATTGCCGTAGGCGATGGCCGAGATGCCGCTGCTCGGCGTGGCGCCCAGGTCGGTGGGCACCTTGTCCGGTTGCCGATGTTCAATGGCGGCGAGAATGCGTTCGCGTGGAGTCATGATGGGAGTAGCTGGGTGGCGGAATTTGCGGCCGGTTTAACCGGCTCAAGGGCGGTGGAAAGGTTGGCCTGGTTCAGGGCGTCGTAAAAAGCTCCCACGCTGGCCAGCGTGGCGTTGGGCGGGAGATCGCAGCCGGAGGAAATGACAAAATTACGGTGTGCGGCCGTGGCGGCGAGCAGTTGCGCGGCGCGGGCGGTGACGGCGGCGGGCGGCGATTGCACGAAGACGCCGGCGGGATCAAGGTTGCCGCACAGCACCACATCCGGCGACACTTTGCCCAAAGCCTCCACCATGTCCATCGGCGCGCCAAAATGAAAGGCCTTCAACCCGGTTTCCTGGATGGCCGGCAAGTGGAGCAACCGGGCGGCACAGTTGTGCAGCACGATGGTGAAATCGGGGTCGGGCAAGGCTGCGGCGATGGCTTTGATATAAGCGCTGGAATAGGCGGCCAGGGCGGGCGGCGAAAGCAGTCCTGCCGCCGGTTCGGCCATGATGACGCCGTGCGCGCCGGCGGCGCGGAACGCCTGGAGATAACCGGTCAGAAACGCGGCGCACTTTTCCACCAGCGTGTGCATTAACTCTGGTTCAGCGATGGTCAGTTCCATCGCTTCGCTGACGCCCACGAGCCGCGCGGCCAGGGAGAATGGCCCGATGCAACCGCCGAATACAAACGGTTCGCCGGGAAGTTTCGCCAACTGTCGGACGGCTTCGAGATAGACGGACGTCCGTTTGTCGCCCGGCTGCGGCACGGCGAGCTTTACCGCCTGTTCCAAGTTGGTGATCAAGTGGCCGGTCACCGTCGGCACCTCGGAATCGGAAACCGCAATCGCGCAGCCAAACGCCTCCGCCTCCGCACTCAAATCCATGGCGGACAAAACGAACGGCGAGTGGTGGCGCGCTCGCAGCGCCGCCTGCGCTTCGCATTGGGCCTGGGGATTGGTGACGATGTCCGATACCTTTGCGCCGGTCAGGGGCAGGGCCGGATACATGGCAATCGGCAGCGCCAGACGGCGCGGCGAGTTGAGCACGAGTTGGTTGAAGTTCATATTTGATCAAAGATCATAATCGCCGGCGGTGAATTTGGTCGTGTCCACCACCGCCATCATCTCGCTGATGAATTCCGTTTCATTGGCGGGAATCGCCTCGACGGTCTTCCGCATCCGGTCAAGCCACGGCATTTCGCGGGGATGTATTTTCAAGCGCCCGTCCTTTTGTCCGTCGCACAGCAGGCCGATGGCAGCGAGCGCGGCGGCTTTGCCTCCCGCCAAGGGCGTTGGGGCGCTGACGATGGCCTGGGCGATCACGATGACGTTTTCCGGGGTCAGGACATAAGCCTGCGGGTCCAGGCCGGCATCGGAATTGACGAGCCATTTGCGGTAGAGCAACGCGTGGTCGCGCCCGTCGGCCAGCGCCTGGTTCATCAGACGGCAATCGTAAATCAACTGTTCCATATAACAGGTCGGCGCCATGCCCCCCAGCAGCTTGATGTTCTGCACCGATTCGTTGCTCCAGGTGTCGCAAGTGGCCGCCGCGATGTTGCCCAGCGGGCTCAAGTGAGCGCACGCCGACGTCTTGCCCTCCATCGCCATCGGGAAGCCGGTGATGGCTTTCAAGATGGGGTTTTCGTAGCCGCAATCCTTGCCTGGTCCCACGGCGCCGCATTCGTAGCCCACCAGGGTGCGCACGGCGGTGACCGCCCGCACCACGGCGGCGAATACCCGGGGGATCATTTTCTGCTCGGCCAGCACCATGGCCGTGTTGCCGAAAGCGCAAGCCGTGTCGCCGGCGCAGTACACGCCGCGCTTGATTGCGATCCGGTTCAGTTCGGTCCAGAGAAACCGCATGTCCCGCACCCCCAGCACGCACAGCGCAAAAATCACGCCCCGAATGTCGCCCATCATCAGCGCTTCATCGTGGATTTCTTTGCCGCCGACCGACTCAATGCTCAACAGCTCCGCGCCCGCCGCCGCGCAGCCGTCAAAGGTCTGCAGCATGGCTTCGTAAAGTTTTCCGCTGCGCATCCGCGGCGGACGCTCCATTTCGCGGGTGTCGTTCGGGGTGATGCGCAGGACGCTTTTCAGGCCGTGCTTCGCGTGCGCATCCTCCATCCCGTCGAGCAGAATGCGCGTTAGTTCGATCCCCCATTCCGGATTCTCGGTCATCGGCGGCAGGGTTTCAAATTCCACGACCACTCCCGGCGCCTCCAGTTCCACGGCGCGCTGCATGGCGCCGGTGATGATCTGCTGATAATTTCGCCGCACCTCCGGCATGGTCGTGGCGTCCACGAACATCGGTGGCAGGGTGAAATTCAATTCGGGATAGACCAGCCCGCCGCCCAAAGTCATGCCGCGACGCGTGGTCAACGGCTTGGGCGCCACCCCAAACAACAAGTCCGCCGGCTTTGCTATGGTTAGTTCTCTGAAGGTCATGAGATGGAGCGCAATAGTTTTTGTGGCGGACGCATCACGCCATTACTTTTTTCGCCGCCGCCACCGCGCCGGCGGCGGATTCGCTGAAGCCGTCCGCGCCGATTTCCTGGGCGAATTTTTCGGTGATGGGCGCGCCGCCGATAATGACTTTGACCTGGTCGCGCACGCCGGCCAGTTTGAGGGCGTCAATGGTGGCTTTCATGGAAGGCATGGTGGTGGTCAGCAGCGCCGACATGGCCACGATGTTGACATTTTTGTCCTTGATGGCGGCAATGAATTGCTCCGCGGTGACGTTCACCCCCAGGTCAATCACCTCATAGCCGCCGCCTTCGAGCATGGAGGCGACCAGGTTTTTGCCGATGTCGTGCAGGTCGCCTTTCACGGTGCCAATCGCCACGCGCCCCACCGGTTGGTTGCCCCGGGCGGCCAGCAAGGGACGCAGCAGTTCGAGCGCGGCTTTCATGGCGCGGGCGGCCAGCAGCAGTTCGGGCACGAAATACTCGTTGCACTCGAAGCGCCGGCCCACCTCGTCCATCGCGGGCATCATATATTCCTGCACCAGCTTGAGCGGCTCGTGCCCTTCGGCGAGCGCCTGTTCGGTGACGGTTTTGGCGGCCTTGGCATTTCCTTTCAGGATGGCGTCATGGAGTTCTTGGAGGTTGATCATATGTTTTAGTTATTTCTAGTTTGTTGTCGTTTGCAGTTTGCGATTTGCAGTCTGCGGTTTGCGATTTGCAGAAGGCAATTTAAAAATCTCTCCGGAGGCGCGGTTTATTTCTGTTCCTCCTGAAGTTTTGCGCCCTGGCCTTCGGGCAGGCCGTCGCGGAACGTGCCGAACCATTTGTCCAGGGGAATGCCCGCCTCGCCGTAGTTGCACTCGAAATAGCGATGATGCAGGTAATGGAAGTACGAGCCGGTCGGCCATTTTTCCTCCACCACCGGCCCCTCGAAGCCATGATGGCCGCAGGCGGGCGACAGGCCCGTGTGCTGAAGATTGAACAGGAAGTGGAACGGATGCGACGGCACCACCCAATGAATCAGCACCACGCTGAAGTAAAGCAGGGTCTCCACCGGATGCATGGCCATGCCGGACCACGAAATGGGATTGATGTTTTTGTGGTGCAGGTAATGCACGCGCTGGTACAGCGGCTTCCAGTGAATGGCCCGGTGAATCCAATAGAAATGAAATTCCCGCCAGAAGGGGATGAGGAACAACCAAGCCACGAAGAGCACCGGGTGCCGGCTCCAGTCGAGCATGGGGATGCGATGGTTGGCATACAGCCACATCGTCACCACCTCGTAGGCCGTCATGATTCCGCCGCCCACCACGCACGTCCAAAAAATGTTGTCATAAACCTGGTTGCGGAAGAGAAACACCGGACTGTTCCGCGCCGGCCAGCGCGCGTCGTATTTGCCCTTCGTGCCTTCCCCTTTGAGAATGTAGAAGTAGAGGTGGTAGCTGCCATAGACCAGCCAGATCAGGGCCTGGTTGCGGAGAAAAAGCTGCCCGATCCAATCCCAGTGGAACTGCGCGCACCGCGCCAGCTCGGGCTGCAAGCAGAACCAGGAACCCGCCGAAATGGCCAGCAGCACCAGATTGCGCGGCCACATGAAGCCGGGCCAGTTGAGGAGCCACTTTAGCAGCGCCAGCGGGCGCGGCGGCCAGGCAAACACCGGCGCGTAACTGCAGGGATACGCCGGACGCCACTCGCCTTTGGCGTTGCGCGCGCCGGGGTCGGGGTGCGGCGCGCCGGGAATGAAATGTTGAATTATTTTTTGCATCGCGTTTGGTCTGGTTGAACTGGTGCTCAGGTTTGGCCGTTGAACTTTTTGCCAAATAAGGCCTGTTGCCGGCGGGCCTGCCAGTCGCAGATGTCGGCGAGGTCGGCCACGGGTGTCTGCGTATAGGGCAGCAGATGGAGGTAGGGTGCGGGGCCGAACTCCGGCGTGAGGGTGCTGACGTTCATGCCCCGTTGGCGCTGCGCAGCCCAGATGGCGTCCCACCACGTTTCATGGACGGCCACATGGCGCGACCATTCCGGCGCGCGCGGGTCGGACACTTGCGGGCCTTCCTCAAAACCGACGCGCGCGTGCAAATGATGACAATGCGCGGCGGCGAGCTGAAGGATGGGACCGCAATCCTCGAGCAATCGTTCGGCCACGCAAACCCAGTGGCTAAAATCACAGGTTAGTTTCAGGTTGGGAAAGCGTTCGAGGATGGGCCGCGTGGTCCACGGATTGCTGAAGTAGCGCAGCCGGTGCGTTTCATGCGCGATGGGCAGGCCGATACGCTGCTCCAGCTCCAGGAGCGCACCGTAGAAATCCTCAGCCTCGGCGAGACTCCAGGTATCCGAGCCGCTGTGGGCGTTGAAGAACAACGGATGGTGTTCGAGACATTCTTCGATTTGTTCGCGCAGCGAATCCAAATGCTGGCGGACTGTGCCGCCGCCTTTAAAGTCATGGCTGAACACCTGCGCGATCCAATCCCAGCCGGTGTGCTGGAGAAAACGCAGCAGCCCGGCGCGATCCGGCCAGATGCGGAGGCTGCCCTCCACGGCCTGATAGCCGACCTCGCGCCAGCGGGGCAGATGCGGTTCCAAGCCGTGCGTGGGGTCCACGCCCCAGAGGTGCCTGACAAGTTTGAGTTTCATAATTATTTGTCGCGGTTCAAACCTAATCCAAGTGAAACACTTCGTCCATGCCGGCCCACCATTCTCCAGCCGCGCGATCCTCCAGCGGCTGCTGGCAGGGGATGCAGACGGACCACCATTTTTGCGTGACGGGGTCGGCCGCCATCTGCGCCATGTCGGCGGCAAAATCGCCGCCGGTGTATTCGAAATAGCTGAACAGGTAATGCCGTCCATCGGGCAGCTTGCGCAGATAAATCGAGTAATTTTGGATGTGGCACTGGGTGATCATCTGCAACACGCCGGGCCAGACGGCGGCGTGCAGTTGCCGGTATTCCGCGATCTTGTCGTCGCGCAAGCCGATGATGGAGCCGTAGCGTTTCATAATTGTCAATGGTGGGCGGAGGTGCCGAGATAATTGCCGTAGTCGAGGAGCAATTTACCGCAAATGAGCAGGGCCAGCGCGAGGGTCAGCGTGGCATAGGTGCGGGGCCGGCAACCCTTCCATTCCTTGAATACCACCCCAATGAGCGTGCCCAGCAGGATCAGCAAAATCATGTGAACCGCCCAGCAGGTTTGCTCGAAGCCCGCGACTTTCATGATGTAAAAGTGGCCAAAGCCGTAAAAGAAGAACTGCCCGTACCACAGGCAACCGGTGAGCAGGGCCATGGCCCAGTTGATGGGCAGGCTCGCCTTCTCCGCGCCTTCCGGCAGGGTGACGACTTCGCCAATCGTCTTGTGTTTGTGATGGAGGAACAGGCAGTACAGCGCGGTGGTCAGGAACGCGCCGGAATTGGAGAAGGGATAAATGGCGTTGCTGCAAAACGTGGCGGCGTCAATGCCGAGAATCGTGTGCCCGGCGGCATGCTGTTCCGCGAGCTTGGCAATGGGCGCGCCTTCGGTGAGCGAGATGCCATAGACTGCCGACAAGACCCCGGCGAGCAGGCACAGCGCCAGGCCAATGAAGAGATTTTTGCCGCTGGGCGGCGGGCTGCCGGCGGGCACTTGATCGCGTTCTTTCCAACGTCCGGCCCCGCCGCAGAAAACCACGCCAACCACCCCGATGGCAATGCCCAGAACCACCCAGTGCGAGCCGGTTTTTGCCAGAAAAGCCTGGAGGTTCGCACTCGCGTCGGCGAGCGAAGTGCCGCCCTTGGCGATGGCGTAAGCCGTCCCCATCACGGTCGAAACGCCAATGGCTGCCGCATAAGTGATGGAAAAACCCACATAGCGAATCGCCACGCCAAACGCCGTGCCCCCGATCCCATAAGCCGCGCCCAGCACAAAGGAGTTCAGCATGGCGCTGCGGGGCGCGGATTGCACCACCTGCCAGAAATCCGGCACGGTGAGAAACGCGCCGATGATCGGCAGCAATAGCCAGCAAAAGGCCGCCTGGGTCAGCCAGTACGATTGCCAGGACCAGCCTTGGACCTTTTTCTGCGGCACGTAGCAACAGGCGGCGGCGGTGGCGCCGATGGCGTGAAAGAAGATGCTGGCGGCAAGTGGAGGCATGGGGATCAGATTGATTCCGCAAATTCCGCGGGCAGACGGAGGGGATAAGTTCCGAACTCGCGCACCAGTTTCACGATGTAATCATAGGTGTGCCCGGACACAGCGCTGCTGACGGAATGGTCGGATTGGAAAATATAACCGCCGCCTTGCGCGGCATTCAGCTTGCGCAGGACTTCGCGGCGGATGGCCGCGCGGTCGCCGGTTTCCCAGACTTGCATGTCGCTGTTGCCACAGAAACCCATGCGATGACCGTATTGCCGCCGCAATTCCACGCAGTCCATGCCCGCCTTTACTTCGAGCGGATTGTAGGCGTCAATCTGGATGTCAATGTAATCCTGGAAGATCGCTTTCACGTTGCCGCAGCCGTGATAAATCACCGGCAGGCCGTGCGCGTGGGCAAAGGCAGCCATTTGCGCCGCCCACGGCTTGAAATATTCGCGCCAGTAAGTGGGCGAGAAAAACATGCCTTTCTTGTAGGCCACGTCGCCCCAGATCACGAAGCCGTCGAGCCACCCCTGGCCGGCTTCAATCTCCGCCCGGGCGCATTCGAGATAGTGCGCGCCGATGCGATTGATGACCGCGCCCATGCGTTCGGGTTCCTCGCCCATCCAGAGCATGGCGTTTTCCTGGCCGATGAGCCGGGTGAGACACTCGCTCACTTCCATCATGCTGCCGAACACCGGAAAATCCGGCCGCAGCGATTTTACGGTTTCAATCCAGGCCGGCGAATTACGCTCAAAGCCGTCGCCCACGCCGGCAATCTGGTTGTCGCCGGCCGAGAAGAAGCGGCGCGGGTCGCGCGGATCATCAAACCGGACCTGTTCCAGCTTTTCAAAGGTGTCCACTTCCCACCCCCGCATCTCGGGCATCGGCAGGGAATGGAGCTTATGCATGACGGCGCCGAAACCGGTTTTGACGACGACTTCCTGTGCGGTCTCGCGGAGCGTCTCGAATGGCCGGATCCAGGGGTCCATGTTCGGCACGGTGACAATCCAATCGAGATCGTAGTGATAGTAAGGGTTGGCGTCGTCCGGCAAACCCAGTTCCTGGCGCCAGCGCCGGGTGAAACCGCCCCAGAAAAAATCGCTGATGGGCACGCGATCCGGCTCCTGGTGGCGCAGCGCCTGATAGAGACGATCAAGTTTGCGTTGGGTATTCTCCTTCCGTTCGAGGTGGGCGGAAGCCTGGCCAAAAGTATTGAACATGCTCATGGTGCAATTCCTTTCAATGGCCCGTTGGCGGGTGGCCCTTTTTGTCCGCGAGATATTCGTGCAGCGCGGCGCGCTTGCCTGCCGGCACCAGTTCGTCCCAGGCCAGCAGCGGCTGGATTGGGGCCACGGCTTCCGCCGTGCGAAACCGCAACGTCACGATTTGCTGCGGCTTCACGGGAAATTTGCACACCGGTGCGGCGCCGAGGGCTTGCGCATGACTGCCGGTCAGATCGGTCAACGCCGCGCTGGTGTAGGGCAGTTTCAACTCCACTTCCGCGTTGCCCGGCTGGCCGAGCGCCTCGACCAGGCGCACTTCGATGTCCGCGCCGTCGCGGCGCATGGCTTCCACAATGACATTGTCCGAGGTCCGCAAGAAGGAGTGCGCCGGCTGCGGTTGACAGTTGGCGGCCAGCGTCACGGGGCAATTGTATTCCCAAGCCAGTTGCGGAATGCGCGCGCGGGCCCAGTCCTCGTCGTGCGCGACCAGCGCGTAGGCGAAGGCATGGCGGCCCCGGCCGCTCAGCCAGGCGTTGGTGTAGCCGTAGTATTTGTCCGTGGCGTTGAGCAGATAAATGACCGGCGTGTTCGTGTTGATTTCGCGGCCGGGCACGCCGCGATCCAGCAGCGCCACGCCGCCCAGGCCGGGCGTGGCGTAATCGGTCCAGCGAATCGCCGGCACGATGCCGGCGATCGTGTTGTCATCGCGCGAAAAGCCAAACGGAATACCGCGGCGATTTTCCGCCGGAGTTTGCGCCAGCGGAAATTCCGCGACGACCACGGTGAGGTTGGGAATGTCGTTCAGTTCGGTTTCAAACTCGAGGCGCGGAGAATTCTTATAAAAACGGGTCACCCGTTTGAGGGCGCCGCCGCCGAGAAATTCTTCGGTGGCAGTCACCGTGATGGCCAGCGGGCCTTCGGTGACGCCGAGCGTCGTTTTGAAATCACTCGAAGTGGCGAGGCGCTGGCGCTTCGGGCGCGGATTCACAAAATCACCCGGATCGCCGTGGCCGGAGTATTTCTCGGCGACCACCACGTTGGCCGGGCCGCCGAGCATTTCGCGGCCGGACTTGGTTTTCAAGCTCACCAGCGCGCCGGTGCGGGGATCCATTTTTGCGGAATAGAATTTCGTCTTGATGGTTTTGGGCAGGGCGATGGTTTGGGGAACGCCTGGCGAACTGGCGCTCAACGCTTTGCCAACGACGCCGGCCGCCGGCACTTCGAGTTGGCAGAGCGTTGTGCCGTCGCCCGCCGCTTCGCACTTCGCGCCGGCCAGGCTGGTGTCCCCCGGCAGCTTCAATCGCAGCGGATCAGTGCGTCGCCAGTTCGCCGGATTGAACAGGGAAACGGCGCTGCCTTCGCCGGCAATTTTTTGCGCGGCGGACGTGAGCGTGGCGGCACTTTGGTTTTCCACCCACGCGAAGCGATCCTTGGCGTCCCACGAAGTCTCGTGCTCGAATACCATGCCGCCGGCGCTGCCCCAAAGTGTGTTGCGGTCCATGTTCAGCAGCATTTGCAGCCAGGCGTGATACAGCGGCGCGACCGGATAGTCATAGCCGCGGGTGAGACTGGCAATGGTTGCGAGCATTTCAGCGGACTGGAGCGCGTGCTCGTCGCGGCGATACCATTCCTTCACGCGCGGGTTCTCAATCCAGAAGGAATCGAACGTGTAACTGGTGCCGGTGCGAACGGTGGGCAATTCGATTTTGCCGGATTTCACGCCGGGGAGCAGGGCATCCACATAGGGCGAAAGACCGGTGTAGCGGATTTCGCAATCCGGGCGGAATTTTTTCCAAGCCTCAAGGAACTCCGTGGGGTTCTCATGCCGCGCCGGGGCGAGCGAATAATCACCGTTGCCGCCGAGCACCAAAATGGGCGCGTCCGCCGGCGCCCGGCCAAGCTTGCCAGAAATCGCCTTGGCCACCTGCTGCAACTGCGCGTCCGTGAGTGGCTGCTTGGCCGCGTATGAGCCGCCGAGATTCTCGGAATAGCCGCTGGGAACGAGTGTCAGGACGCGCGAGCCATCCGGCGACTCGGACCAGAACACTGCTTTGCCGGTGCGATTGCAGCGCGTGTAAATCAGCGCGTCGAGTCCGAGCAAGTCGCAGAGCTGGGGCATCTGCGCGTGCGTGCCGCAAACGTCAATTGCCCAGCAGTAGCGCGGGCGGACGCCCATCACCTGCTGCTGCCAGCGCAAACCTTCGATGCCCATTTTGGCCAGCGCCTCGCCGCCCGAGAGATTGATGGTAGGCTCAAGAAAAAAGGCGTTGACCAGTTCGACGCGGCCGGCTTTCGCGCGCTGCTGCAATTCCGCGAAACGCTCCGGTTGAAAATTTTGAATTGCAATCAGGTTGTTGCACTCGGATTGCGCGTAGCCGTAATTGGCGTCATCGCGCACGCGGTCGAGGTGGTCGAGGTAGGAATTGGCGCAATAATTCCGTTCCACCGACCAGTTGGCCAGCCAGCCGCAACTGGCGGGATGGAAATTCGGCACGACGAAGACCTGGGCCGGGAGCGGCACCGGTTTGACCTGATGGTCGCCGACGGTTCGTGCGAGGTAGTTTGAATAGTCTTCCGCCGGTACGAACCGCAACCAGGCCAGATTCATGACGGCCGGGCCGGGCTTCTTCGTCGGTCTAAGCGTGAGCGTCTGCGGTCCGGACTCGGTGAGGTGGAGTTCGCCAAGCTTGACCACGGCATAGTCATACCATGAGTCAGTGTGGGCGGCGATCCGCGAGGCGAGTTTTTGTCCACCGATCTCAAGATCGAACCCACCGCCCTCCGCGCCGGGACTGCAGGCATAGTTCAGCTCCACAATGTAATCGCCCGGCTTGGCAATTGACACCGGCCAGGATAGAAAATCGGCCGGGTCGGTCCAATATCCGATGGCCCCGGGAGTTCCCTCCATGAACTTGGCCGTCTGGCCATGAATGGTTGCGGTGCGGGCGTCGAGTTGCAGCAGGACGTTTGCGGAATTGTCCGCGGAGAAGTTGGATTGGGCATTCGCACTGGTGACGGCAAAGGCGCACCCTGTCAACAGCAGCGCGCCCAGTTGCAAACCGAGCCATGATTTCATTTTTGGTAGCGCGGCCATCCTTGGCCGCAGCAATGCGCATACGACTAAGGGTTTCCGGCGATGTTCAGCGGTTCGGTGAGGTGGGAGTTGCTGCGCCCGGGACGGGCGCGCTCCGATGGTGGTTTGAAAATACGCTTTGGTT
>Ga0316217_10001876_pt1 | contig 26422 bp, 37 predicted proteins | sample 1anoAmetaG_FD_203633 | JGI IMG/M metagenome (GOLD analysis project Ga0316217, IMG submission 203633) | Freshwater microbial communities from Trout Bog Lake, Wisconsin, USA - 1anoA | ecosystem: Environmental > Aquatic > Freshwater > Lake > Hypolimnion/Profundal zone | place: USA: Wisconsin...
CGGGGCCGGGTTCTGAAAGGCCGGGCCAAGCTCAAGCTCCGGTTGGTCGGCCGGCTCGCGATTCAACGGCGCGGATCGCGGTGGGGCCGGGTTCTGGAAGGCCGGGCCAAGCTCAATCTCCGGTTGGTCGGCCGGAAGCTGCGGGGCCGCAAAGAGTGATTCGTATTGTTCCTTGGGCATTTGGCCACTGAGCGCCCGCGCCCGCTCCCGCGCGGCCTGCCCCTGTTCCGGGCTACGGGAATAGCGTAGATAGCCAGCCTTGGCATACGTCAGGCCGCCGCCGCGGTAATGCTCGCGCCAACCTTGGAGAGTCGTCGGCCATTCCCTGCCGGCCGGCTCGGCTACATTTCCCTCGGCGGGAATGTCGGCCGGGTCGATCTCCAGCGCGCCGAGATTCGGATTGCCTTCCTGCATAGCCTACCCTCCCGCGTTGGCGTTCTGGTTCTCGGGTCCGATGTTCGAATACCACTTGCTGTAAGCGCCCGCAACGGTCGAATCGTCGCTGGGAATGCCTTCCACCGGACAAACGAAAACATGGCTCCGCGTGCGGCCCTGGCAGGGCACGCGGGTCATTTTCTTCGCGATGGCGTCAAGCATCGTCTCGCCGACTTCAAGAACCGCGTCGGGACACCATAGATACGGGTACTGAATCACGTTGCCGGGCGATTCGCTGGCCTGCATCTGCTGGTAAAGGATATTTCCCAACCAAAAGACAAGCTCCAGGCCATCCAACCAACGGAGGGCGTTCATGGTGTCGGCCGGGCAGCGGAAGTCCCAGAGAATATCCGCTTGCCAGAGATAGCTATAGCCGATCTGGCGGGCGTCGGTCGCGCCCAGGTTGCCGGAACAACAAAGCGGCTGCTGTTCAAAGATTCGGCGGACGCGCCAATTCGCCACGTCAAGAGAAACCCGCCCGCCGGCCGCGTCCCAGGAGTCGATGTAGCCTCCCACGGCCGATGCAAAGGCCCCGGTGATGGGCACGATGGGGCCAATGAAGCCGTCATTCGAGCCGCCCGCGTCGATGGGCTTGATTGGCCCGTCGCCGGGGTCGCTCGCTCCCAACCGCCGGCCAGGCAAGCCGCCCATGCGGCCTATTGCTGATCGGCCGCGGGTGCGCATGCGTCGGCTCCTTGGGGCTGAGTCTCGGCCTGGGGCTTGTCACCTTCCGGCCAACCGCCGGCATTGGCCTTAGAACGCGATACGGCCGCGCGGAGGGCCTGGTTTGCCGCCCGGATCTGATCGTCGCTGGGGTGGCTGATCGTGCGCAGGGCGCTTACCAGCGAATCGTAGACCGCACGCGCGGCCTGCTGCCAGGCGACTTCGGCCCGGTCCTTGGTATCGACGGGAATCCCGGCAAGGCGGCCCTGGGCTTCGTCGCCAATCAGGGATTCCCATTCGGCCCCGCTCTTGTCCGGCCGCAAGACGCGGCGGGCAAGGGCGGCGACGGCCTTGGGATGCCTGGCCCATTGCAATACCAATTCCTCGGGCGGATTGAGGTATTCGGGGAAGTGCGGAAAGAGGGCTAAGGCGTCTTGCCGCTCCTCGCGAGTCATGCCTTCGCACTGTTCGCGCAAGAAGCGGAGAATGGGCCGGTCGGCGCGGCGGGCAAGCAAGAGGCAGTAGGCGCGATAGGACGCCTGATCTTCCTCGGTAAGGCCGGCGACTTCGTAGTCCTGGCCGGCAATCGTGACGGTGGGCATGGCGGCTCCTCGGGTGGATTGGACTAAAAGCCCTGAAAGACAAGCGCCAAGTGGGCGATATAGGCACCCAGGTACGAGTCTTCGTAAGGCATGTGGAATACCGGCGCGTTTGCCACGATTTCCATAGGCACGCTCCGAACCATCTTCTTGCCGATGGCATCGACCACCGTGCTCGGGTTCAAGAGCTTCACGCTCGGGCAATAGTAGAAATCGGGCGCAATCGCCTGATCGGTCGGATAGTTGGCCGCGTTGCCGTGCAAGAGAGTCATGCGGCAACCGGAGTTGAAATTCGGGTTGCCGCCGCCCGTGGCGTTGATGAGCCCATATTTGGCCAGCATGGCGGGCGTCAGGCGATGGTCATTGATGACCTCGATGCGGAACCGGCCTTGCGGCAATGTGACCGCAATGGCCTGCGCCCAGGCCGAAGTCTGTGTTACATCGTCGGTTGCCGGGGTAAGATCGGCCTGCCAGCGGGCGCAATCGAGGTAGTTGGTCTGCGCCGGGGTCGGGGCATTGGGGCGGCCGAATTCCACAACCTGCGTTGGTGTTGCGGACGGGCCGCCGCCGATGCCGCCCATGGGGCAGAATCCCACCATGCCGCCGACACTGGAAATGAGTTGGCCGCCGATGGGGGCGACGGTCAAGCTGCTGCCGAGTTGCCGCGTCTCTTCGATCGGCCGGGCGTTGTCGTCATAGTGCAAGCCGGGCGGGAGGGCGGAAACGTCGCTATCCGCAAGGGCCTGGTTCTCTTGTTTGCTCATCATAAAACTCCTTAACTGTTGGGGCTCCAATAGTGGAAAGCCACGGCGACTTTCACCGCCTGGATACCGCTGGACGTGCCGGCGTGGAAAGAGAATTCGTCGTCGCGTTCGGTGTCGCCCTGGCCCTCTTCAATGTTGTCGTCGATGCTCAACTGATAAACGGTCGTATGGCCCATAACCCACGTCCCGTTGACCGAGTTGACCAGGGCTTTGACGGCCTGGGCGATAGCCTTCGCGGCGGTATAGTTGGCTACGGGGTCGGGGCCTTTGAAGCAACACCAACAAACGATCTTGGCCAGGGTCAAGTGTCCGCCGCCGATCGACGTGGTATGCACGGCGTCTTTCCGCGCGCAGCGGGTGCCGATGAAGCCGCCGTTGACGCGGGTGGGCACGGCCGTGAAATAGACGTTCGGCAGGGGCGCGCCGCCCGCGGCGCTCGTTACCAGTCCGGCAACGGTCGTATCGGCGGCAAGCCAGGCGCGAAAGTCTTCTTCCAGGGTATCGTTCATTACGGATACAAAGCCGTGGCCAGGACGTCGGTGGCGGTTGTGGACGTGGATAGGCCGCCGGAGGTTGTGCCGGGGGTAAAGGTCACGGAATTCGTGCTGGAAAGCGTGATAGAGGACGTGCCCGAAGTCACGCTATCCCATTCATAGGGAGTGCCCGCGGTCACGGCTACCGTGCTGGCCGCCGATCCCGTGCCGGCCGTGTTGTTAAAGACGCTCAAGGTGCCATCCAGCGCCGACGAGTAGCAATAGAACATCTGCATCCCGCCCGTGCCCGCGGCGATCATTACGTTACTGGCCGTGCCGCTCGATACCGTCTGATCGAGGATGGCGACGTTGCTGGAGGTAAACGACTTGCTAAGGGACTGGAAAGAAACACTGCTGGGGGACTGGTAGGCCCCCTTGCTGATCGTGGTCACGTAAAGGCCGCTCCCGGCGCCCAGGCTGGCCGCCTTCTCGATGCGAAAGCCTTTCTTTGCTTCGGGCTTCATGGGCTTGGCGGATTGGGCATAGATCACGCCGGCAACGACAACTACAAGCACGGCCCACGCGGCAAACAACTTTTTCATACTCTCCTTACTCCTCGGGGAAAATCTCGGCGGCGACGATTTCAAGCTGCTGATGCAGGCCCTTCACGTCGTAGGCCGATTCGATATTGAGAATTCGGTGTAAATCGTCCATGGGCCAAACGATCCGCATGGCGGGCCGGATGCCCGGTTGCCAGCGGCACGTTACCCGGTAGCGCTGTTCGGCCTGCGGCTGGCCGGCAAGCACCCGCTTGCCGCCGGCCAATTCCTCGATCTCCGCGTCACAGGGCTCGCCAAAGTCGGGCCAGGTGGTAAGCGGGAGGTTCGTGGCCGGATCGGTGGCCGTCACCGGCTGCTGGAAGCTGATGCCCCAGCGCTGCCGGCCCGATCGGTTGTGCGGTCGCTTCATGTTACCCATATTTTTCCTACGGCGTCATGTAGCGCCCACCGGCCGGCGGGCCAAGCAAGCTCAAGGTGTGCAAGGGGATTTCGTGGGGCTGATCGAAGCCAACTGTCTCGCGGTTATCATACCAGTGCGCGGCGAGTTGGGCGATAGCAAGTTTGAACTTTGCGGGGACAACTTTACGGCCGGCGGTAAGGTTGATCTTCACGGCCTCGATCCGCATTTGCGTTGCCGGCCAATACTGACCGAAGGCCGGGGTTATGCGGCACTGAATGGGGTCGGTATCGACGATGTACAGCGACGGGTCCAGGACTTGCCAATTCCCGTCCACGTCGATGTACTGGATCTCGTCGATGCTCTGCGTATAGCCCACCGGGCTCCACAAGCTGTACCAAATATTCGGCAAGCGGTTGCCGATGAGGCTCTGGCTCTGCAAGTACCAGGGCCAAATTTGCTGCGTATAGAGCGAAGTCTGATAGAGGTACAGGTTAATGAACCTGTCCATGGTCCAGAGGAATTGGGCCGTGCAAAGCGGCTCGCTGCGGTAGGCTTCGACCCATTCGCGGGCAGCGACGGCAAGCATGGCCAGGATCTCGGTATCGCGGGGATTGACGAAGCGGCAGAAGCGCTTGACCATATCCAGGTCAATCGGTTCCGTCTGCGCCGTGACTGTGCAAGTCAATCCCACGAATGAAATCCCTCAACAAAATAGCCCCGGCCCGGTCTGAGACTGGGCCGGGGCCTCCACCTGCCGCCTTCAAAGGGGAATTTCCAAGTTGCGTTACGGCCCTTGGTTCATCAACAGGGCGCTGTAGACGTGGCCGCTCAAGTTGGCCGTGCTGGTCTGCGCCAAGACGCCCGTACCGCTGATCGTGGTGGCAAAGGAACTCGGCCCCGCCGTGCTGGCGGCCGTGGCCGTGCCGCCGGTCACGTCCCAAATCGTCAAGACTTTCTGTCCGGAACTGGAATTCACGAGCGAGATATTGGCCGTGCCGTTGGAGCCCGCGAAATTCACGCCCTGAAACGTGGGCAGGGTAAGCGTGCCGCTCGATAGGTTGACGGTCGATCCGGCGGCCGATGTCAAGGTGTCGCCGGAGGGAATCGTGCCCGTGTTGGCCGAGAGGTTGATGCCCGGCAAGTTGACCGTGGCCGCGGTAAGGTTGACCGTCGCGCCCGTGTCGGCCCCCAGGGTGCAACCGTTGCCGATGGCTACGGTCTGCGTCTGGTTGGTCGCGTTCACCGGCTGGATCTGAAAGGGCGTGGCGTAGTTCGTGAGGGCATAGGCTCCCATGAAGCAACAGATAAGCACGGCCGTCGCCACACCTGCCAGGGCCGCGATTTTACGATTCGATTTCATGCTGACTCCAAAATTCGGGGAAAGGAAAATGGCGGAAAGGAAAATACCCCTGGGGGCTTTACGGGTTGGGCAAGAGCGTGGCCAATTCCAGGCCGGCGGCGACGGGCGTTTGCAGGTAGCCGGCGCCGGCGAACGCGCCGGTCGTGACGCTGAAACTGGCGTTCTGGGCAACCAGCGGCAAGCGGCCGAAACCCTCTTGCGGCGCGTCGCCGTAAACGCCGTCCCACTGCGATTCCGGGCCGCCGGGAAGCTGCCTCAAGGTCTGAATGGCAATCACGGTGTAATACCCGTTGCCACCGTTGCAAGTCACGATGGGGCGAATGTAGCGCTTGGTGGGCCGCACAAGCTCCAGGCTCTGCTGACTGACGGCGGCGGCCAGGGCCGCGGTCTGCGTGTTGGGTACGGCCGCCTGATCGCTGCCGTCGCTCTTGTCGCCGTAGGTGGCAGAAAGCACGGGCGTATTGGCGGCGATCAATCCCGTGGGATAGGCCAGAATGAGCATGATCGATTCGCAATCCTGCATGTCGATCAAGGTGGCCGTGGTGTTGCTGCCGGCCTGGGCTCCGGGCGCGATCGCCACAATGCGCGTCGTGGCGGGGATGAGGTTGCGGATTTTCATAATTCACTCCGAAAAAAACGTTAGCGGTTCTGGCCGGGTCGTAACATGCGGTCGGCGGGCGGCTGCTGCATCCGCCCGGCGTCCTTCTCTGCGGACTTCTCTGGGCAGGGCCGCCGCCCCGTTGTCTCGCCGTCCCTGGGTGCGTTGTGAACGGGACTTTCGGGGCTGGTCGGCCGTGCTTCGTTCATGGTTTCCTCAAAACATCCTGGCGGAAGATAAAAGGCGCGGGCTTACTTCTTCTGGGCTTCCTTGATGGCCTGCAAAGCGGCGGCCTTGGCCTCGGCCGTGACCTTCCGCGCCGGCGGGTTGTGGGGGTCGATTTCGTTCAAGTCGTCATCGACCAAGGCCCCCTCATCCAGGTCGCTGGGGCGGCCGGTCAAGCTGCCGCGGTTCTTGGGCGACGGGGCGAAACGCACGCGGCCCAATGTACCGCCGTGGTTGCACATGGCCTTGACCGGGAATGTTCCCGCATTGAGCAAACCGCCGTCCGCCTCCATGAAGGCCAGGAACAATTCCTGATCGCGTTCCGCGGCCCGCTCCTTCAAGCGGAGGATGCGGATCGACTGCACTTCGCGGATCTGGTAGGACGGGATGTGCCCACCGATCATGATCTGCGGATTGGTGGTGCCGTCGATGCAATCGCCCGTGAAATCGTAGGCCATTTCCTGCACGCGCTGCACGTAGTAGCCGGCGAAACGCTTGGGAGCGCCTTCCTTCACGTCGGCGTACTGATCGACCCACATCGGGCGCCCCAGGCCGTCCAACATCAAGCGAAGCTGCTTGACCATCATGTCGTGGAGCAACCAGCAGAAACCATCGTCGCGGTAGGACGGCTCGACGGCGTGCTCCAGGTTGATGATGTCGGTATAGAGAATCTGATTGGCCGTGCCCGTGGCGACGGCCACCGGGGCGTCCAGGCAGATGCCGCGGGGCGTCACGCCGCGCCCGCTGCCGTGCGCCCAATAGCGGGCCATGGTGCGGCCGATCCGCGTGCCCATCATCTTGCCCAGGTAGCTGGCCAAGGGGAACGCCGAATCCCGCAAAAGCTGGAAGCTGACCGGAATCATGCGACTGGAAAACTTCTGCGCGCCCAGGATCAAGGCCCCCATAACCGGGGAAAGCCCTTGAAGATCGGTGGCGTTATTCTCGCCCAAAAGCTCGCCCACGTTCATGTTCGCGCCGCCGTATACGGCATCCACCGATCCCGGCGTGGCGTCCACGATGGTCGGCATGGGCAAGGGATTGGCTGCCTCGGTGCGCGTGATGGTGGCGTGTTCGCGGATGCCGCCGTAGGCGCGGAGGGCCTCTTCCAGCGAATAGGTGAAGCCCTCGGGCACGGCGTAGCCGCCCATGCTATCGACGGAGACACCCATAGCGGCCCGCATTTCCGCGGCCCACCGGGCGCGGAACTGGGCGGTCGTGAGGGCCATGCTGCGGCCGGAGACTTCGCGGCCCAGGCCGTAGCCGGAGTCGATGCGGACGGTAATTTCGTCCGGCCCGCAGTCGCCGATCGCCGCGCCATGGTCGCCCCAGGCGTACATGGCGGCGCGGTATTGGCCGAAATTGTCCTTCTCCCGCTGGGAAATCTCATTCCGCAAGCGGTCGCGGCCCATGCGGCACCAGGTCCGAATGGCCAGGTCCTGGCACTCCTGGCCGCGGAGGGTGGTGGCCCGGACCTGTTCGGTAGTGACCGGGTTGTTCGGGGTGCTCTCGACCTCTGCCGTGCGGGCGTAAATTTCGGCTACGGCCCGCTCCTCTTTGTCCTTGGCCTCGGCGGTGCGGATCTGCTCGTCGAGCGTGTCGATTTCCTTGTTCAGGCGCTCGAATTCGGCCCGCCCTTCCGTGGTCCAAGCCTTGTTGCGGGCGTGGAATTCCTTCTCGATATGGCTCCGCAAGGCCACAGCGACGGAGGCTCGTTTTTCACGGAGTTCTTTGAGCAACATGGGTAATCCTTTACGGAGCGCTGAAAATCTAGGGGAAACGACAAAACGCTTGGGCGGCGGCCGGACGCAACAGAGGGGAACTCGGCCCGCAATCGTCCTGGCAACGCAAGGCAGGGGCAACTCAGGCCCCGCAAGAAACGTGCCGCAAGCGTAGCTTTAGGGGAGGTTAGCAGATTCCCCGGCGGCTGTCAAGGGCAGAGTAGGGCCTGCGGCCGGAATTTTTTCCCTCCGTTCCCGGGGCCGGTAGCGGATGACCTTCAAGCGGCCTGCTCGGCTGCGGACGTAGGCCGCCTGGCGGCGCTGGACTTGGGCCGCCAGGCGGGTCGTGTCGATGCTAGGCGATTTCTTGACGACTGGCATCTTGGCTTTCAATCTCCTGGCGGCGGATGGGGATTTCCTGGGGGGCCTCGATGCCAAGCATGAATCCCCCGCGGCGGTTCTTCAAGAGCGTGACTTTTACGTTCTCGTTGATGACGATGCTCTCGCCCAATTCCCTTGATAAACACAACATGATAGGCTTCCTTGCGTGCATGGTGACAGGTTGAAAACGGCCGGAGAATATCCGTTTCTCTCGGCTCACGCAATAGCAAAACTCCAACAATTCTCACGCAAAGGCGCTAAGGCGCAAAGGCGCTACGAATCGGCCCATGTCCAGTCGTGGCCACAGTCGCCGCAATGAATCCAGGCGTTCAATACCTCGCCCTCGTCGTCTCGATCGTAGTCATTGGAAAGCTGCCCGCTGCCACATTCCGGGCACGTATCGCCTTCTTTGATTTCTTCGCTCATCTTTCCGCCTTCATCCTTCATCTTCCCGCGTCCTGCGGTTGTTGGCTAGAGTCTCGTCGCGCTCTTTGCGGCCGTCCGCTTCCACGCGCTCCAATAGTTCCGCTTCGGGGATGGCCATAATGCTGGCCAAAAACGGCGAGATGCCGCAATGCTCGCTGATGGCCTCGGGCGAGTTGCCGACTTCGGCGAAGACTCGCGCCCGTTCGATCCGCCGCAAGCGCTCTTCGCGGCTGAGCAAGTTCCATCCCTGATGGGTGAGCATGGCAAGTCGCCCTCCCCGCACTCCTACAGGTCCGATATCAGGGCATCGCTTGTGCAGCGCATGAGCGCCATGCGAACCTCTACGTCGTCGGCGTCGGTAAGGTTCCGCTTGGCCTGCCGCCAGGCGGCAAGCTCGGCCTGCACGTCCTCGACCTCCTTAGAGCGCTTGCCGGCCGTGGTGGCATCGTAGGCCGGAAAGAGCACGGGGCCAAGTTCGTAGAGCGTGCAATCGGTGAGATAGCGGTAGGCAATCCAGCGCTCGCCTTGCTTCTCCTCTTCCCAGCGGCGGCCGGTAAGATCGAAACGGAAGGAACTGCCGTCATAGTTGCCGTTGTCGAGGTTCTTAACAAGATCGTTGCCCACGCTGGTATCGGGAATCTCGGCCGAATACCAAAGCCCCTTCTTGTCCACCCGCAATTCCAGCGTGCCGGCGCCCAGGCGGGCTAGGATCATATTCGGGTCGTGATTGATGCAAGAGCGAACCGGGTGCTTCTCGGCCAGGGCACGGTTGAAGCAGGTCGGGTCGATGCGCTCAATGCAATCGTCCCAAAGTTGATACTCGGTGCCCGCATCGGCCGGGTCATAGAACACGGCCCCATAGCCTTCCACGCGGGGGCGGCCTTTGCCTTCGGAGCGCTTCAACGTGGGGCGGGTCAAGCGCTGGGCGCGAACTTGGTATTGCATGGCGAATCCTTTCGGGAATGGACGACAGAAAAATAGGGGACAGAAAAATCAATTCAAGGATGGTTGCAGCAGCTCGGTCAATTTCTTCTCGCACACGAGCAAGGGCTCCGGCGGCTTGACCTGGCCGCACTTCAAGGCCATGAAGTTGTCGGCGGCCGGGGGCGGCGCGACGGCCTTTGCTAAAAGCTCGTCGCGTTCGGCAATCACTTCCTCAAGCAGTTTGCAGCCGGGGCACTCGCCTACCGGGTCGCAAGCCTCGGCCAGCGGATCGGGGCAATCGTGCGGATCGTCCTCAACGCCGATGAAGCGGACGATGGCCGCTTTGACTCTTTCCAGGATGTTCATTGCATCAACTCCAAAACGGTGTCCACGGTGAACTTGCTCGGATCGCCGCAAGAGCGTAGCCAGGCGTCGATGATGGCGGCGGCCGGCTCGGGGTTCTTCACTTCGACGGCCGGGATGAGGGCGCGGAGATTGAGCGCCGGGCGGACGATGGCCGCAACCGGCTCGGCATGTCGCGGGGCGTCGTTGGTCCGCCACTGGCCAAAGTCCTCGGGATGGCGGGCGGCGGCGGCCATAGCCTTCGTCAAGCGGGCATAGACCCGCTCCGCGGCGTCGCGCAAGACGGCTTGGATGGGGGCGCAATCAAAGGGCGGCGAAAGCGGCGTATCGTCGCGGCTCTTTTTGTCGGCCGGCTTGGGCGTGCCGGCGGGACTGGGCATGTTGCCCTGTTTCTGCGGGATGCCGCTGATCTCCACGGCGGGCTTCTTGCCGGCGGCGTGGAGGATGGCGATATTCACCGGGCAACGCTTGATGCTGCCGATGCCGTCCTCATAGGCCGGCATCCCGTCCCGCGCCCGCAACTCGTCGGCCGTCCGCAAGCCGTTGTTGCATTGCGTGGCGTCGGCTGCGGCCTTCTGCGCCAGGGTCGTGTGAATCAAGGCGTTGCGGTCGAAATCCGTAAAATGCGTGTAGCCCCGCTTCTCTTCCTCGGTCAAGAGCTTGGCATCGCATTCCTCGGTCCACATCGAGAACCACGGCTCCAGGCAGTCGTTGAGCATGGCATACTCTTCAAGCTCAAGACTGTTGTAGCTGGTGCGCGACGAGTCGCCCAATTTGTGCGGCGGCAGTTTGTGCCAATTCGCAATTTCCCGCGCCGACATTTGCCGGTTGGCCACAAGCTGGGCCTGTTCGGCGGAGGTTGGGAAGGGCGAGATTTTCGCGCCGTTGGTAAGAATCGCCGTGCGGTGCGCGTTGTTCACGCTAGAGTGCATGGTATTGAATTCGCGGACGAACTCTTGCCGTTCGGGGATGGTCCAAATCTGCCCTACGGGCATTTCGACCACGACCCGCGGCTCGGCATTGTTGGCGAAATATTTTGATCCGTATTGACGAGTCGCCAGGGCCTGCCCCAAAGTCTCGGCCCCCATATCGAACGTGATATAGCCCATCATGCAATCGTAGCCCAGGCCCTTCAAGTGGAACACGTCCTCGGGGCGGAGGATGACCATCGTTTCATGGGCGGTCTGGCCGCCGCCGTCCGGGCGGCCGTCCGATCCGCCGATGTAGTCCTGGGCAACGTGGCTGACGTAGTATTTCTTGCCGTTGACGCGGATTGGGTAGGTCCGATCGGGCGCGAGGGGGATAAGCTGGCGGGGGCGGGCGGTGCGCGGGTCGCGGTCGATGAAGCTGTAGCCGTTGCCGTGATTGCTGGCATGGGCCTGCATCGTCTTTTTCCAGTACCGCGCTCCCAGGAACTCCGTGCCCTTCTCGCCGGTGTCGGTCCTGGCCGCCTGAAAGAGCAAGCGGTAGGCCGGGTGTTTCACGTCGGGCAGGGAGTTATCGGCGGAGACCCACTTGCGGACTTTCAGGGGGCAGCGGGAAACGTAGTCGCTCACCAGGTCCACGGCCCGATACCAGGTATCGAGGGTCATGGCCGTGCGCCGGTCCACGCGGATGCCGGCGGAACTGGGCATCCCGATCCCCATAGCCTCGAACGTGGAGGGGTCTTGCAGGGAGAACATGGGGTTCTCCAGGGAGCGTGCTTCGGGGCGGGTCGCGCCGGAGAAGTCGGCGGTAGAAATCGTGGTGAAAAGATCGCGGATAGCGGCTCGGGCTTCCATGCTCGGTTCCATTCAATTTGAGAAAGGAAAATGGTAGAAAAAAATGAGCGGTCGAGGTCTCCATTTGTTCCCGGCCAGGGGAGACTCCACGATATGGCCGGCCAGATGTCTCCTTGCAACCGCTCCGGGAGACCAGCGTATCAAACTATTTTCCTTTCTGCCATGTTCCTTTCTTACAGAAACATCAATTCACTCTTATAAAACCGCTCGGCCTTGGCCATGGCGTCAAGGGCCATAAGCAAACTGGCCGGGCCGGCTACCGTCTTGCGGTCGCCGCGCTCGGGCTCGACCAGGTAGGCCCCGCCCAAACGGTCGGGCTTGACCTCGGCATGGCCGATCTCCCAATCCAAGGCGGCATTCTCCCGATGCTTCAACTTTCCGCCGCGTAACAGTCTTTCGACCAGGGCGACTGAAAAGGCCCACCGCCCGTGGGCCTGGCGGGGGAACTCGAAACAGCGTTGTAGCGGGTAGTGGCCCGCCTCGCATACCGCGCCCAACAGCACGCCGGCCGTGCCCGGATCGTAGGCCAGGGCCTGCACGTCGCATGTCGCCAGGATGCGCATAATATCCCGCGCGATCCTGTCCATGTCAAGCCCAACGCCTGGCAACACCGTGCAACAGCGGGCCTCTTCCCAGGCCGCGTAGGGGAAGGCGTGGCCGAAGTTTTCGACGGCCCCGCGGGGGAGCCAATACCACGTTCGGCAACGAATCTTCTGATCGAGCGCCCGGAGCAAGATCGGGCCAGGCCGATCGCTGCCCACCTGGCCGGCAAGTTTCCCTACCCGCTCCGCACTGCGGGCGCGGTCGATCTTCACCGTGTCGTTGGGCCAAACCAGAGTCAAGGCGGCCGGCTCGTCAACATAGCCCAGGTAGATCGCGCCCCAGGCGGGTTCGGTGGCCTTCGCTTTCTTGAACCGCTTGACCAGGGAATTGGCCCATAGATCGGAGGGAAGCCACTGGTTATCCGTGCCGCCCCAGATATTCAAGCGATAACGATAGAACTCGCGTTTCTGCTGTTCGGTCTGCAAGCTGCCTGCGTAGTCGTCGCGGACTTCCTCCAGGCGGACGGTGTGGCCCAGGGCTGGATTGGCGGCGCGAATGCAATCGTCGAGGTTGTTGGCAATCTCGGCGTCCGAGGCCGTCTGCTTGGCCTCGTAGGAACAAAACAAGTGCCGCAAGTCCGTGCCGCTCTTATTGTTCTTCGTGCCGAAATCCCATTGCTCGTAGCCCCAACTGTCCTGGCCGCTGCCGGCCGTGGAGAAGCCGCCGAACAATGGTTCTTTCCGGCTGATGCCCATGCGCTTGATCTTCTCGACATAGGCACTGTCCACAACGTGGCATTCATCGACGAACCCCGATCCGTTGCGGCCCTCGTTGGCCATTTGCGCGCGGACGTTGCCGGAGTAGAGCGGCTGCAAGATGCTCTGCGTGGGCGTATAGTAGACGATGCCCTTGGACTCGTCGATGCGGCAGACTTTGCAGAGGGCGGGGCTTTGGCGGATCATCTCCAGGGCGTGCTTGCCGGCAATCTGCTTGGCCTGGTCGCCCGTGCTGGCGCAGAGATAGACCTTTTGCCCGGCCTCGCCCTCGGCGGCCAGGGAGTAGATCGCATTGGCGGCCAGCATCGGCGATTTTTTGTTCTTCTTAGCTGTGAAAACGATGAAGCGCTGAAAGCGGCGAATCCATTCTTTCCAAAAGTTATCGTAGCATACCCACCCGTACAATCGGCACGTCACCTCAAGCGGCCAGTCGCACGATTCCCCGCCGGCCCGCGCCTCCATGTAATCGCGGATGTACTGCACGGTTTCCTTCTTGCCGATCGCGCCCGCTTCCTTCCACGGCTCTTGCGATGCGAAGAGGGGCTGGGAGTGCGCCCCGCGAAGAATCAACGGCTCTCCGGCATGGCTGCCTTCGTAGAGGCGAAGATAGCGGCCCATGAACCACACTGCATAGGCGGCGCGGTGCATATCGAAACGCATCCCCGCGGCGACGGCCTTTTCGTCGGCCGTATTTCTGACCCAAGATTTTGTCAGTGAATCGGTCATGCGCGGAACCTCGCTGCCCGCAAGCGGCGGCACTCTTCGGCCAGGTCGCGTTCCAGGTCGCGGGCCGTGGCCTGGCTGGCGGGATGCGAGTCGGCGGCGGCCGTCTCGTACATGGCCAGTGCGCCGCGGAGCCGATGCACGTTGGCACCGTCCATCAAGCGGCGGACTTCGCTTACCAGGGCAACGTCGGCGATCAAGATCGCTCCTCGTTCAAGTCGATGGCCTTCTCGATCGCGGCCATAAGCTCGGCGGCGTCCTCTTCGGCCTCGTGTGAATTGTCGGCCAAAAACATGTAGCAGCGTTCCAAGAGCGAAACTAGCTCGCCCTTGTCGGCGCCCGTGGCCTTCAAGGCGAAGTCGCTGGGCTGGGGCGGCGTCTCGCCGAATCCCATTTGCTGCATGGCGGAATTCCAAGAGGGGTCAAACATGAAGCGTCCCCTCGGGAATCAATGGCGATTTCTCAGCAGGCGCCGTCTCGAACACGCGCCCATGCTGCGCCGTCGCCAGGTCCAGCGACGGCACCGGCTCGGCGCTCCCTTCCTCCCGCGGCTGCGAGTGCGACCAGAGATGCACCCGGCAACCGCCGTCGCCGGTGCGGACGATTTCCGCCGTCATGACCGGCTTGCGGCCGTTGCGGAAATCGGCGAGCACGCGGGAACCGCGGGGAATAACCAGCGGTTCCCGCTCGGCGTGAATGATCGCGGAAATCGGGTAGTCGTCGCCATCGGGCGCATAGCCCCAAAGATCCTCGTCGCGCAGGACGGCATGGTGTCCGCAGGGCATCGGGTTGCGGATGCCGAACACGGCCCACTCGGTCTGCGTCCGGCCGACTTCCACGCGGCGGCCGCTGACCGTCAAACCCCGCGTCTCGCGATGCACCAACTGACCCCAGGCCGCGGCGTCGATATACACCGGACCCCGGTACAGCACCTCGTCGCCGGCATGGGCCTCGCGGCGGGCGGCCCTGGCCTTGGCGCGGCCGCGATGGCGGGAAATCCGATTGAGCCGCGTCTTCAGCCGGCGGATCGTAAAACCCTCCGGCTCGCGCAGGAGCGCGGCAATCTCCTCGCTAACGACTTCCTCGCCGTGGATGCGGATGGCCCAGGCGAGAATGGCGGCGTCGCCGCTCAACGGCGCGCCGCTCTCCAGGGTTGCTCCTCCGGCAGCCAAGGCCACCGGCCCGCCGGCCAGCGCCGACAACAAACCGCCAACAAACGCTCTACGATCCATGATTATCTCCGTCGATAGTCTTCCGCACGATGCCTAGGGTTTCGCCCAGGCTGCGGCTGATCGTGCGCAGCCGGCCAGGGCACAACAACAGAATCACGACAAGCACCAGGGCGATTTGCTCCGGCGCGAAAATCATCGCTAGCATGGGCAGTCCTCCACTTCGTGCATGGCCTCGCCTCGGGCGGCCATGATGCTGTATTCACCTACTCCGCCCAATCGCGACCACCCGTCGATCGCCATTTCCTGCGAATAGAGCGGCAACGAGCCGCCCTTGTACGGAAACACCGAATCAATCAATTTTTCCAGGGCCTGGCGGCGTGGCCAGTCGATCCCGGCGGCCCAGCGGCGAATCGTGCGGTCGCTGACCCCGCAACGCCGGGCCAGGTCCCGCGCGCCGAACTCGGCAACCAGTGCGGCGATAAAGCGCGCGGCGTCGGTCGAGTTGCGGCGGTGATTGCGTTTCCAGGCCATGATCGGTTTCCTCGAAAATCCGGGGCGGGGCGGTCCCTCGCCCGGCCCCGGTCCAAAGGCGCGTCCTGCGCCACGGCTGGCTCCGTCCGCCTTACTCCTGATCCTCCGTGTCGTCCAGGCTCTCGGGCAGGGCTCCGCCCGGCCCGCGGGTTTCCAGGGCATCCAAGCGCTCGCCGGTGGGCGGCGCGCCGATGGCGTGCCGCTGGCTGGGCGTCATGCCCAAACAAATCATGAGCTTGTAAACCCGATCGTACCATTTGCACACGTTGACATCCGATGCCCGCTCCCCGCGGCCCGCCTTCTCCTCGCCCTTGAGACCCTTGTAGAGCGCGCAGTATTGTTCCCAGGCGTGACACAACATCGTGAGGGCCAGGCGGTCGGCTCCCTCGAAATTGTAGGTCTTGGTGGCCCAGGCCCACATTCTGGCGCTCTCGCTGTCGTCGGGCATCTGCGGGCGGGTGAGGCGCTTGTGTTCCTTGGCCAGGGTCGCTGCTTTCTTTGCCATGATCGGACCTTTCGGTAAATGGGCCGCCTCGGTTGCCTCGCGTACTGGTCCGATCAAAGAGAGTGCGCGGGGGCCGGGCGGCTTGTGCGGACGTGTTCGGGGGTTTGATCGGACCTGAACTTTCCTTATTGTAGCATCGGCTGAATTGGCGTCAATGGGTCACAGAAAATAATTCTCACGCAAAGGCGCGAAGTCGCAAAGTTAGGGCTGTGGGGCCGGCTTGATGCTGAGGCGGCAATGGGCCTCGGGGATGGCGTTATGCGCGCCGTTGGTAATGTCCCAGGCGAATAACTCGAAGTCGCCGGCCGTATGGCTATTGGTGGAATCGGCGTTGATCTGGATCACGTTCGAGCCCGCGCCCACGATCGTAAGGCCGCCGCCCGCGGCCGTGGTCCACTTCCATAGCGCCGTGCTGCTGTCGGCGGGGCTGGTGGCGATAAGCTCGATCGTTCGACCGGCCAGGTTGATGGGGTCGCCGTTTTGGTCGATTACGGCAATGGTTTGTTTCGCGCCACTGCCGGGAAAGACGAAAGCCGCAAACTGATAGACCTGCATCTTGCCGGGCGTAATCGGTTGGGTGCCGACCTGGCTGATCGTGCCGATCGTCGTGGGGCAGAGTTCCAAGGCAATTTGCGTCCACCGCAAAATGGTGTGCTCGGCATCTATCCATTCCGCCAGGCCCGCGGTAATCAACGCGGAAAGTACCGCGGTAGGAAACTGCGCGGCGCTCACGGAATCCGGCAAAAGGCCATTTGCATCGAGAATCGGCAGTCCCCCCGGCTCGTCGGGAGGATTGTCGGGAAGGGCTTTCGTTACGCGTTCCCACGTCTCATAATTGAGGCGGTTGACGAGCCAATAGTATATTTGCCCGAACCATTGCGGCGTCGCTCCATCGCTGCCAAGCTGGCACCAAAAGATATGGACCTCGCCATGGTCGCCGAGTGCCCAGATGCCGTCTGCGAAATCCAGATCGATTGAGTAGTTTCCTGTGTTCTTTCTCGTGATCTGGATAACGCCATGCCACAAGCTGCCGTTGCGGTAGACGAAAGCAGTCGGCGGAGAAATCGGATCCAGCAAGTTGCCGCCACAATCGGTCGTGAGTACGCCGATGGCGCCCAATCGCGCGTTGACCGCGACGTCGGTCCAGCCTTGAACCGACACGAGGGTGAACACGGACGGCGGCACGTCAGCGTATTGTATAACGTTCCACGTGCACGGTGCATACACTGGGTTAGTAAACCAGGACAGCGTCACCACGATCTGTTGTGGAGTACAATTGATGATCGTTGCGCCGTTGAAAATGGTCAGATAACCGTTAATCGTTAAAACGCCAATATCGCCCAGTGCTCCTCCGAACTGCAGCCCCAGCGTGCCAGAGAGCAAAAGGCTGGAATTGCAGACGATGCCCAGGCAATCTATTAACGCCACATTGGTCGGATCGTTGACGAGCAACACGCCGCCCGCGCTGATCGTCAGAATGCCGCTAAAATCCGTCTCATTGGAGGTCTGATTGAGCGTGACTTGTCCGGCAATCGTGGTCGGAGCCGTGCGCGACGTGCCGCCGGCGTCATTGCCAAGGGTCCCGCCGAGCGCATCGCCCGCCTGAGTCTGTATCACCACTCCCGGGGGCACTACTACCGGCTCGTTTTTTGCGGGCACGTGCCCTAGCGACCAGTTGGCGGGGATCTGCCAGTACTCGGGTTGCGCGGTGTTCAGAGCAGTGTTCTGGGCCATTAGTCAGCACTCCGGGCGGCCGTTACCATGGCGGCCGTGATCGGCTTGCGGTAGCCGAGCTGCGCGGCCCGCGTGGTGGTGATGTTGGCCAAAGCGTCGATCTGTCCAGCCAGGGCTGGGCTGATGACGCCGCCGGCCACGAGGGCGGCAATACCGGCCTTGCTCGTCGCGTTATCCATATCGACGAAGCCGACGTGCGGATCGGTGAGCCACGCCAGGACCTCGCGGGCGGCTCCTTTCAGGCGGGCGGCCTCGCCGTAGGCCGGATCGTTTGGCGGAGGCAACGTCGCATGGGCGACATCCTCCAGGCGAATCCGGGCCGAGGGAATGGCGTCCGTGTAAAGCAACGGTTTGATATCAGCCATGGCCACCCGTCTACGGCCGCTTACGAGCGGCGCATTCAAAACGGCGGCGGCAGCGGCGTCTGAAAGCGCCGTATACGTGGACAACTGAAGCTCAGTTTGAAGCGGCGTCATGATTTGTTCCTGCTTTCAATCGATCCCCCGATATGCGTTTGCGCCCGCTCAAGGAAAGCGTGCAAGTCGTGGCCGTGCCGCCGTTGACGCTGGCCGCTATGGGGGCGACGGCCGTGTTGTCCGGGGGCAAGCAAGATGGCGGCAAGGAAAATGAGGCGGCGCATAATGGGCTTTCATTTGTGGAAAATCATTACCAGGACTTGCCAAATCATGACCAGGCTGGCCAGTGCGCCGCCGATGGCCGCCACCCAGGCCGGCCACGCGCGGCCTTGATTGGATTGCCCCTCGCGGAAGTTTTTGCAGTCGCGGGCCTGGTCGGCCAGGCCGTCGCGCTCGAAAAGCACGCGGCGGACATTGGCCATGTGCCGGTCGATCTCCTTGTGACTCTCGGCGTGAACGTCGAGCTTGCGGCCCAGGCACTGCGTAAGCTCCGTGTTGGCGTCCACCTTTGTAATGAGCACGCCGATAGCGCTCGAGGGGTCGGCGGAGATGGGGCAACCGTTCGGAAGCTGCTGCGGGGCGTGCTCGTTGGACATGTCGCGTTCCTTGCGATGGCGCTGCACCCGCTGGCGGTCGGGTGTGCGGGGCTGTCTGCTAGTTCGGCTTTTGGAGCCTCCGCCAAGTCGTCCATCTGCCGCACTCTAGTTTAACATCGCGTCGGTAAGGTATGCAAGATTTCATCGGGAAAAGATGCGCGGGCGTGCCTCGGGCTCTCACCGTGGGTTCACGCCCGCGCGCTCGCTAGGTTTATCGTCGCCGCGGGAAAAGATGGTGCCTGCGGTGTGGGAAAAGACGGGGTACAAGCGTGGCGTGTTCGCCATGCGCGACGGATGGCGCTGCCGGGACCGGTGCGATGGCCGTAACAGTGACAGTAGTTGACACGGGCGGCGCGGGAATCGACGGAATAGGCGTCGTCGCGAAGGCCGTCGCTAGCGGGCAATGGCCATTGGCGCATGCTGGACAAGATACAGGCTGCTGCCCTTGGCCGAACAATCCGAATGGCCCGGCTTGGGCGGCAAGCGGAAAAAGAATCAAGACGACAAAGGAAAAACACGACTTCATAACAACGGTCTCCTAAAAGGAAGTTACTGGCCCTCGCACTCCGCGAGGTCTCTTTCGAGGTCGGGAAAAAAACGGGAAACGAATTGGATTCGCACAAGCTCCGCCAGGGGCTGCAACGTGCAACCGATCCGCGGCGGGCGGCTGGCGTAGTTTTGCGTAATGAAACTCTCCACCTGATCGGCCAATAAGGCCGGATCGGGCAAGGCGCAAAATGTCTGCGGGGCTCCGGCCAGGCGGCTGATGGCCTCGCGGGTGACGTGCGAACAGAACCAAGCCGGCTCCAGGCGCACGCCCTTGCCGGCCAGGGAGAAAATCGCGCCCAACAAATCGTAGGGCAAGCCGATCTGGGCATCCCGCCAGGCTTTGGCGTCGGGCGTGTCGGCCCAGGGCAACGCGATGACCTGACAGGCGGTGGCGTCCGCCAGGTCAACGCCAGCTTGCCGGCAAACTCCCTTGTCGATGCGGGCCGAAAAAATCGAACCATCTTCCTCGACCAGGCCGACATGAATGCGCTTGTCGTTCTGCGCCTTCATGATGACATAGGCCCAGGGGTCCGACGCGGCATACTCGACATAGAGTTTGAGCATGGCTGCAAGCTCCCGTTAGCTTCTCTTGCTCAAAGAGCGTTGCAAGCGATAGCTGTCGATATTCGAGCGCAGCCGGGCAAGCTCGCTCTCCACAAATACCGAATGCCCCTCGGCCTGCAAGTCGGCAAGCTCGATGCCCAGGGCCAGGCCGCGGCGGGTGGGATGCTGCGGGGCCGGGCTGGGGCCGGGGCCGGGATTGGGGTTCGTGGTCATGATGCTCGACGGCTGGCGGATGTACATTTCATCGGTAATGGCCGTCACGCTCTGGGCGCTGATGATCCACAAGCGGTTCCAAGAGAACATCACGAAAGAGGGCGTGTTCGGATCGACGCCGGAGGGAAGCGATTGCGGGCTGAAACTGGTCAAGGTCTGGGCGCGCCAAACCTTCTCGCCGCTGCTGCTCGTCTCCAGGCGGCAAGTAATGATCTTGCCATGCTTCGCCAAGAGGTTCGTATAGAACGCATTTAAGGCGTCCAGGCACTGCTGGGCGGTGCCATAGCCCGCGCCCAGGCCGGTGCAATGGTCGGCGTTGCCGTCCTGGCGGAAATTGAAAGCGTAGTTGAAAACCTTGCTATCGTCCGCGGCCGATTCGAGTTGGCCGGCGGCTATCGCCATTTGCAACGAGCCCTTGGCCTCGATCGTGGCGGCGCAAACCTCTTCGTAGTTGGTCCAATCGACGGCGGCCGTCGCGCCGACTTTGAATAGCTTGCCGTCGCTGGTCGGCAGGCCGTTGGTCTGCATGATGGAATCGACCTGGGCCAGGTCCGCGCCGTTCAAGAGCCCGTACTGACGAGCGAAGCTCAACACGTCGTTATCGGAAACGACGTAGCCCGTGCCGTTGGCAATCGTGCTGGCCAGGTCGATGTTGTAGCACTGCTCGGCGGTGACGCAATCGCCGTCCTCCTGATTGAGCCAGTAGGAGAGAACCGCGCAGAACGCGAAGTAGGTTGCCGGTATCGCGCCTAAGCCAGCGCGGCGAATGAGGCGGTAGGGCGCGGTCTGCGCGACGCGGAGGCTGTGGCCTGCGAGTCGCTTCAAGCTGCGGGGGAAGGTGCCTTTGGCGGCCATGTGAATCCTTTCAGTGAGTCGAAAAATGAAAATGAAAAACGGGGGATGGAGGAGGGGAGGAAAAAGGCTTAGTCGGGCGGGGTCGGCTCGCTTCGTTACGTCGTCGCCGTGAAACCCGGATTCAGGCAGTTACCTCGCTGCAAGATCCTGCTCGTCTGACGCTCGCTTTTTTCCTCCCTTCCGGGCCAAGAAGTTTCAACGGCGGTCAACTGGCCTGAACAAACATGCCGGCCAGGACCGCATGCGCCAGGCGCTGCAACTCATCATTGGCCAGCGCGCCGGCCGGTGTGGGCGTGGTGCAAAAGGCGGGCAAGGGAATCACCACCCAGGTGCCCGGCGGCTGCATCATGGACTCGACGATCGGCCCGATAATATTCGCGAGTTCGATCGCCATGCAGATGCGTTGCGGATTGGGAGTGCGGCCGATCTTCGCCGCGCCCAACTCGGTCACAAGCTCGTCATGCGAGAGGCGGCCGGCGCGGTATTCGCTGATGGCAACGGTAAAGTCTTGGAAGCGGTCGAACGGGCCGCCCAAAGTGTGCAGGCTGTTGTCCAGGCCGAAGTCGCTCAAGAGGGCGGCCACGTCGGTGGCCACCTTCACGGCGGCGGGGTCCGTGCCCAAAGCCAACACGTCGGATTCGAGAGTCACGCAATCGGTGACTACCTTGGCAAGATTCATGGAAAATTCTCCTTCGCACTAAAAAGAACTTCTAAAAACCCGGCGCGGGCGAGAGTGCGCCCGCCCGGCCGGGCAGGAAACCTATCAGGGGGGCAGGATAGCAGGTTCCGAACCGGCTGTCAAGGTCAACTGATCTTCGCCCCACATTTCGCGAAACGCGCCGGGCTGGCCGTCGATCTCGCGATAGGCGTGGAATTCGTGGGCCGCGTCGGCAAACTGCTGACGAGCCCATAAGAAGATTCTACGCGTCTCCGTGTCGCTGTCGCGGTGGAAACGGGATTTCACCTCGTAAAAGATTCTCCGGCCGCCGGGTAGCCAGGCCACAAAGTCGGGCGTGTAGGTTACGGCCGGCTGGCCGTGGTCGGCAAGCTGCAGGCGCTCGGCCTCGTAGCGCCAGCGGAGTATTTTTCCCTCGGCAACCAGGCTATTGAGGTGCGCGGCAAAGCGGTGTTCCGTCTGCGACTTGAAGCGGCGGATGGAAGAACGGGGAGCGGCGGCGGGAACAGCCCCGCGGGGCAGCGTCTCAGCGTCGCGCCGCTCCCCGTTGTGCGTGGCGTGAGCATCGAGCTTGGCGACGGCGGCCTGCAAGGCTTCGCCGGCCGTGGGACCGATCACGGCCCCGCGGCTGCGGAGCATTTCCAGTATGGCGGTATCGCTTTGGGCGCGGTGCTTTTTCATTTCGCTTTCGTGCTCCTAAAGCAATCGCGGTAGTTGTCGCTTTCCAAAAACTCTTGAAGCTGGCGGCACTCGATCGACTTCAGGCCGTGGCGGCGGGCGACGCTGAAAAACCAGCCGACTTGCCAATCGTGGTTCACGGCGGCAAACAAGGGGCGGTCGAAATTATCGCGCTTCACCAGGCCGGTTTTCTTTTCCAAGCGGGGCACGAAATGGGAAAGCTCGTGGTCAATGATGGCCTCGCGCTGCTCCTCGTCGGATTCGTCCCAAGTGTCCTTGTCGAGTTTGAGGTGCAAGTCGCTGTTGCCCAGGGCGCGTTCGTCGGGCCGGGTCTGGCGGATGGTGGCGGCGCACTTCACGCCATGCAACTTCAAGGCGGGTCCGGTCACGTCGCCGTTCTTGTCCAGGGGCGGGCTGGCCATAAGGATCTCGACCGTCGTTTCCAGGTCGTGTAAGGGGCCGTGGTACTTGTGCATCACGCGCTTGGCGAACACGATGACTGAGGCTTCGGCGGCTTCGTAGGTGGCGGGCATGGAATAGATTTCCTTTCGATAATGGTGGTTAAGAAACGAACACAAACACTAGAAGGGGATGGGCGGTTCGACTCGCGACGGGCCGCCGCGTTTTTCGTACAGGTTGACCAGGCGGCCGTTGCTCTCGCGCTTCACGAGGTCGCTGCGCACGAGCTTGCCGGCCTTGGTCAGTTCGCGGCGCTGTTGCATGATTGTGCTGGGGCTGGCGGACTTGGCAATCACGCGGACGGCGTACACGACTTGTTTGTCCGAGAGGCGGGGCGCGTGGTCGAAGAAATTCATAATCAATTCCCGAATCCGCTTCCGCATGAGCTTCACGACTCGGCCTCCTCAAGCTCGCTGAACATGGGTACGGTTTTGGGCTCTTGCGGCGGGGGTTTGGGTTTGCGCCCGCGGCGCTCCAGGCGGCGCTGCCAGTGGAGAAGTTGGCGGATGTCCTCGGGGTCGGCGGCGACGGCGCGGGCGGCCTCAAGTTCGCGGCGGGCGAGAACGCGGAGCTTGCCGGCCTGGGCGGCGGGCGCTTGGGCGGCGGCAAGCTCGTGGATCTTGGCGCGCGCCGTGTGGCGGAAGAAAGCGGGGTGGCGTTGGTTAGGCATCATGCGCACTCACGATGGTTTTTGGTTCAAGCGACTTTTTTTACTGCCCGTTTTTCTGTTAGGCCAGGCGGCGGTCCTCGGCCTCAAGCTGGCGGAGTTGGCGGGCAATCTCCGCGCCGCTCTGCGCGGGTTTCTTATCGGGCGCCGGCGGTCCCTTCACGGCTGCGCCGGCCAGGGCGGCAACATCGACGGCAACCGGCGCGGCGGCCGGCGGCGGGGATGGGGGCGCGGCCGATGGGGCTTCCTTGCTTGGCGGCTCGGGGCACTCGGCAAGCAAGCGGCGGAAGTCCAAGGGCGGCTTGGCCTCGCTGCACTTGTTTTTGAAAATCTGCGTCAAGAGCGCGCCGGGCCTGAATGCTTTTTTGTCGGCGGCGGCCTTTGCTTGCGACTTCTTCATCGACTTCACGGCTTCGGTAAGCCATTCCTCGCGGAGCTGGCCGGAGAGAACAAGATAGCAAACTTTCAAAGCCAGGTTGCGGTCCTGGGGCTTGCGAACGTCCGCCATGTTGAATTCTTTGAAGGAATGCGTTGCGCGGCGGAAGACTTGTTCCCAGACGGCGGCGTCCGGGCTTCCGGGCATCGCTGGCGAGTCCTTGCCTTGCGTGTGCGGCGCACGAAAACCGAACTTATCGGGAACGTCGATTTCGCCGCGGCTCGTGCGCCAAGCCTCTCGGATCGGTGCACGAACCGGGGTGGGATGCTGGATCGATTGATGATGCCAGTTCACGCATATCCAGAACTTTTTGCCGACGTGGTGTTTAAGCGACGGGTTGTCGGTAGCGGGCACTTCAAACACGGCCAGGCAGTCCTCGGCGACAAGCTGGTCGATCCACTCTTGGATTTGCTCCTCGGAATAGTTCCGGCCGGGGTAAACCTGCATTTTCAGTTGCAGCGGATCGGCGGCGTGTACGCCGTCGTCATCAAAGAAGCACCAACTCTTGATGAACATCAACTCCGCTTCGACGGAGCAACGGTTCAGGCTTCCCGACGAGGCGGTGTCAGGCTTGATTGTGCGTATGCGAGCCATCTATGCTCTCCGGCTGGGCTTGGTCGATCAAGGTAATGCTGCGGGAAATACTTTGCCGCTGACCGGCTGCACGGCGGATGCGGCCGGCACGCTCCAAGCGGAGAAGCATTTGCCGCGCCGCGTTGAGGTGCGCACCCATGATGTCCGCGATTTCCTGAATCGAGGGCGAGTATCCGTGGTCGGCAATGAATGCTCGGATCGCGTCCAGGATCTCGGTTTGGCGGGGGGTCAAGTCAGCTTGCATTTTGCTTAGTGTAAGAACTAGCAAGAAGCTGTCAAGGGGAGTTTTCTTCCTCTTCCAAAGGAATTTTGAAAATTGCCGTCTCGCCCCGTCACGTCACGAGATGAAGACGGAGATGGAATACCATCCTTCCATCTTCATCCTAATCCATCTTATTCCATCTTAGTCGCAGTCTTCATTGAGTCCTCATGAGGGCTCAATGAAATTCCCGCACAAGCAACCTGGATGGGGCAGGGAATGGGGTGTTTTGTGGGAAAATAGGCTGTTTCTGGCTGCTGGCTGCTGGCTGCTGGCTGCTGGCTGTTGGCTGCTTTCGTCGCGGCGGGATGGGGCCTGACAAGAGGGTCGAAAAGAGCGTCATTTGAGCTTCCTGGGAGCGTTCACTGAGTTCTCATGAGGGCTCATGAGCGGTTTCGTGGGGCCGGAATTTATGGGAAAGTGCGGTGAATTCTGCGGGCCAGTAACGGCTTTATGGCGGACAAAATCGGCCGCGAAAGAGCGGCGGGAGAGTGCTTCCGGAGGATTCAATGAGGGCTCATGAGGAATTTTCGTTTTGAAATTTTGGGAAAACTGCGGGGAATCGGCACATATCGGCGCTGGGATGGGGAGGGGGCAGGGAGGCGCAATTGAGTCGTCGGAAAGGATTCGGGAAGCGTTCGGGGAATCCTCATGAGGGCTCATGAGTGCTCGCGAGAAGTCGCGAAGACTCGCGCGGGATAGTGGAAAACCTTAGTCGGTTTTCGTGGTTTTGCGGGCTTGACCGGATGGGGGCAGCGGCCTAAAGATTCCGGGAGTGCGTCAGGGATTCGCAAGCGAAAAGGAGACCTATCATGCTGGTTTTAAGCCGCAAGGCCGGGGAGTCGATCGTGTTGGGGCGGTCGATCGAAGTCTTTGTTTTGGAAGTGCAGGGGAACCGCGTCCGCCTGGGGGTGCAGGCGCCGGCCGATGTGCCGATCGCCCGCAAGGAGATTATCGAGCGGATCGCGGGCCTACCCAGGCCGCGGCCGGCTTATCTGGATCGGCCGCTAGAAGTGCCCCGTAGCGTTCGCTGAAAGCTCGCGAGAGAAGCGGGGCGGTCAATCGTGGCGGCCGTCGATCACGGCGGTAAGGGCCAATTCCGTGCGCCAAGCGGTCTGCAAAACGGCCTGGGTAAGGGCGTCGAGCGCTTCGGCCAGGCCGCGGCGGAAGTCGCGGGCGGCGGCCTGGCTATTGGGCCGCGCGTTGCAAGCGGCGGATAGCTCGCGAATCCTCGCGAGTGCCGCCGGGGCGGTCTGGATCTCCGGGGAGTTGGGCGGATAGAGCGGGGCCGGCGGCGGGGCTGGAAGGGGCATGGCGGAATATCCGGGAACGGCTCGCGAGTGCTCGCGAAAGGATGGGGGAGGAAAAAAACCGGCGGCAACCGGGCCGGGGTGAACCGAAAGACAGATTCACCACCTGGCCCGGAAGCCATGGCGCTCCCCAGCGCTGCCGGTTAGTTATCCAACACTGTAAATTTTTCGCGCAGGCCGTCAGGCAGGGCCGTCAGGCTGCTGAGGTCCAGGTAGCCGCCGATCGTCTGCGGGAGAACAAGGCCGTCAGGCAGGGCCGTCAGGCTGCTGAGGTCCAGGGAGCCGCCGATCGTCTGCGGGAGGACAAGGCCGTCAGGCAGGGCCGTCAGGCTGCTGAGGTCCAGGGAGCCGCCGATCGTCTGCGGGAGGACAAGGCCGTCAGGCAGGGCCGTCAGGCTGCTGAGGTCCAGGGAGCCGCCGATCGTCTGCGGGAGGACAAGGCCGTCAGGCAGGGCCGTCAGGCTGCTGAGGTCCAGGGAGCCGCCGATCGTCTGCG
>Ga0316217_10001877_pt1 | contig 26404 bp, 20 predicted proteins | sample 1anoAmetaG_FD_203633 | JGI IMG/M metagenome (GOLD analysis project Ga0316217, IMG submission 203633) | Freshwater microbial communities from Trout Bog Lake, Wisconsin, USA - 1anoA | ecosystem: Environmental > Aquatic > Freshwater > Lake > Hypolimnion/Profundal zone | place: USA: Wisconsin...
GTTTTGATAAGAAAAATACAAAGGCAAAGTAAACTTTATAAGCATGTTAAAACCCTTATTTAAAAAGAACGATACCCTGGCTTATTGGGTAATTGGTATTTTATCCGTAGTAGTATTTGGAGCCGTGGTTTTGCTGAGGCAGGACGCAGTTAAGGGTATTGCCAAAATGGACCTGGGTTTTAGTCCGCATATTTTTGCAAAGATAAATGCGATAATCAACGCCCTGGTATCGGTGCTATTGGTGGTAGGTTTGGTTTTAGTTAAACAACGAAAGCTTGAGGCACACCGCACAGTAATGCTAACCTGCATTGTGCTTTCTACCTTATTTCTGGTGTCGTATATAGCACATCACCTGCTTGCGCCTGAAACCAAGTTTGGCGGTGAAGGGCCGGTGCGTTATTTCTATTTAACCATGCTGGCAACACATATCATACTGGCGGCGGTTATTCTGCCTTTTATCCTGTATACATCTTACCAGAGTCTTTCGGGCGATTACGCAAAGCATAAAAAAGTAGCGCGTATCACTTTTCCTATCTGGCTGTATGTATCTATAACCGGCGTGTTGGTATATATCATGATTTCGCCTTACTATGTTTAAAGTTGTTTGAGATTTAAGAGAAAGCAATTTAATTTTGCCCTTATGAAAAAGTATCTGCCCTTATTCCTGTTATTTATTCTCCTTGTAGCAGCTTATCTGCCTTCTTCTGCACAGTGTGCGATGTGTACGGGGCAGGTTGAAACAGCTACTAATGCAGGTTCATCAGTAGCCTTAGGTATCAATAAAGGTGTGCTGTATATTTTTATGATGCCTTACCTGATAATGGCCACCCTGGGATATTTTTGGTGGAAAGGCCGTAAAAAAGACCCTGCTGAACAACAGTAGAAAATATTTCCGCTCAATCTTCCATGCCTACATACTTTCTGATTTCCTTCTCTATCCGGTGGCAGGTAAGTATAAAGGGCTTTTTATCGATATTGAAAGTTACTTCATTGCCCTTGATAATAAATGACCCGTCAATATTGCCAATGGGAGTGTGTATTTCAAAAGCCCCGCCCTGGCCATTCAATTCAAAATAACCGCCGTGCTTTACAACAGCTGCCCGTGCGGTTTCAATGTGCTCAACCGCCAGGCCCGGAAATTGAATTTTAAAGTTGCAAGCCATAATTTCTCTTTTAGTTTATAAAATACATATTCAGCCTAGAGGCACCGGGAAAAATACCGGGAGATACAAAATACTTCTATCTGATGTATTGCTGCATTTCCGGCCTGTTAACTCCGTGCCTCCGCGCTAAACCTTTGAAACGCTTACTATACCCGTAAACATAATACCATTTCCTTTTTTTAGAAACCCGATTATTCAACACTGGTAAATTTTGTTAGCTTGCCTGTGGACAGTTACACAAGGCCGGTTTTCAAAAACCGCCCTTGTATAGATATATTTGCATAACATAAGAACTTGTATGGCCGATAATATGACAGCAAATAGTATGAAAGAAAAAATGTCTTTCGAAGAGTTTAAGAACGAAGTATTGAATGACTACGAGATAGCCGTCATATCGCGCGAGACGAGTTTAATGGGCCGTAAGGAAGTGCTAACCGGAAAAGCTAAATTCGGCATATTCGGCGATGGCAAGGAACTGGCACAAATTGCCCTTGCAAAAGCTTTTAACCCGGGCGACTGGCGCAGTGGGTACTACCGCGACCAAACCTGGATGATGGCCCTGGGCGAATTAAGTGTGGAACAGTTTTTTGCACAACTATACGCCAACCCCGATAAAGAACAGGAGCCTATGAGCTCGGGCCGGCAAATGAATGGCCACTTTGCTACTGCCACACAGGATAAAGAAGGTAACTGGCTGGATCAGTCATCGCGTTATAATTCATCGGCCGATGCCTCTCCTACGGCCAGTCAGATGCCACGTTCATTGGGCCTTGCCCTGGCCTCAAAACTTTACCGGCTTAACCCCGAACTGGAAGATTATACAATCTTTTCGAACCGCGGCAGCGAAGTATCTTTCGTTTCGATCGGCGATGCATCTACCAGCGAAGGTTTATTTTGGGAGACCCTTAACGCTGCCGGTGTGCAGCGAGTTCCCCTGGCTATTTCGGTTTGGGATGACGGCTATGGCATATCTGTGCCTCAAAAATATCAGACCACCAAAGAGAGTATCTCGGAAATTACAAGTGGCTTTAAAACAGATGAGAACGGCAACGGCATTGATATTTATGTTTGCGAAGGATGGAACTACCCTAAACTGGTAGAAACCTACCAGCGCGCTATTGAAAGGATGCGCAAAACCCATATCCCTGCCCTGTTTCACATTATTGAGGTTACCCAACCGCAGGGGCACTCTACCTCGGGTTCGCACGAGCGTTATAAAGATGCTTCGCGCCTGCAATGGGAAAAAGATTTTGACTGCCTGAAAAAAATGCGCGACTGGATCATTGAAAGCTCGATTGCCACCGAGGATGAATGCAACCAGATACACGAAGCTGCCAAAAAACATGTATTGGAAAGTAAGAATGCCGCCTGGAAAAAATTCAACGAACCTTTAAAACTGGAAATTAACGAGGCCCTGGAGTTGATCAATAAAGTTGGTGAGGAAAGCGGCGAGGCAGATATTATAAGCCTTATAACCGGCCAGTTACAAACTGCCATTGACCCTGTAAGACGTGATATTTTAAAGGCCACAAAGAAGGTGTTGGTACACTACCGGGGGCAAAGCTTTCCGGCATTAAACGAATTGCGCGATTGGAGCAAGGATTTTCAGGCAAAGTACCAGAACATATACAGCTCGCATTTGTACAGCGAAAGTGATATGAACGCATTGAAAGTACCGGTTGTGCCCGCAGCATATACCACTGATTCAAAAACACTAAATGGTTTTGAAATATTAAATGTTGCTTTTGAAAAACTATTCAACAAATACCCTAACGTGGTAGCCTTTGGTGAAGACGTAGGTAAAATTGGTGATGTTAACCAGGGCTTTAGTGGTATACAGGAAAAATTTGGCGAAGAACGGATATTCGACACCGGTATACGCGAAGCAACCATTATGGGACAAGGCATTGGCCTGGCGCTGCGTGGCTTCAGGCCCATTGCCGAGATACAGTATCTTGACTACCTGATATATGGCTTACAGACGTTAGTTGATGACCTTACCTGCTTACAATACCGCACCAAGGGCAACCAGAAAGCCCCTTTGATAGTACGAACCCGCGGCCACAGACTGGAGGGTGTATGGCATACCGGTTCGCCTATGGGAATGATCATTAGTTCTTTGAGAGGTATGTATGTTTGTGTACCCCGCAATATGGTGCAGGCTGCAGGCATGTATAATACCCTGCTTCAAAGCGATGAGCCTGCCCTGGTTATTGAATGCCTGAATGGTTACCGTTTAAAAGAAAGACTGCCTGAGAATATAGATGAGTTCACTGTTGCACTGGGCATACCGGAGGTTTTACACGCAGGTGATGATGTTACGCTGGTAACTTACGGTTCGTGCGTGCGTGTGGCTGAGGAGGCCATGGAGCTTTTAAAGCATGCGGGCGTTTCGGTTGAACTGATAGATGTGCAAACGCTGATACCTTTTGATATCCATAAATCTATCATTGAATCTATCAAAAAAACCAACCGTGTGGTTTTTCTTGATGAAGATGTTTCGGGTGGAGCATCGGCTTATATGTTTCAGCAGGTATTTGAAGGGCAAGGTGCCTACCGTTGGCTGGATGCCGAACCAAGAACCATTACTGCCAAAGACCATCGCGCAGCCTATGGCAGTGATGGCGACTACTTCAGCAAACCCAACGCTGAACAGATATTTGAAGTGATTTACGGTATGATGCATGAATTAAGCCCTGCGGATTATCCGCAGCTGTAAATGTTTGCAGCTTTGACCGCTTTTAAAAGTGGGCAAAGCTATTTCTTCTTCGCCCCCCAAAACTATTGCCATGCAGTACAAACGAATGCCCATCGAAATTGAAGCCCCGGAAGAAAAGGGCTACAGCACTATAAAATATAACCTGGCCGAAAGTTCGATGCGCGATATCCAACTCAAAGATCTGGGCGTGGATTTAAAAGACCTGGTACTGTTTTACGGCGAACACAGGGGTATTGTGAAACTGCGCCAAGCTATTATTGAAAACAGCCAGATTTTGAACGTGGATGATGTACTTGTTGCCGGTGGTGCAGCTATGGCGCTGTTTATAGTATCAAGCGCTATGCTGGGCCCCAATGACCACCTGATAGTCATCCGCCCCAATTACGGCACCAACCTTGAAACACCGCGTGCGTTGAATTGCCAGATGAGCATAGTTGACCTGAAGTTTGAAGATAGCTTTGAGATTGACATAGAAGCGATAAAAAAGGAGATACAGCCGAATACCAAACTTATCAGCATAACCAACCCGCATAACCCCAGCGGTAAATTGTTTGATGAAAGGACCCTGCGCGAATTGATACTACTGGCAGAGGAGTATGAATGCTTTTTGCTGATAGATGAAACCTACAGAGAATTAAACTTTCAAACTGAGCTGAAGCCTTATGTGGCTGAGCTTTCAGACAGGGTGATATCGGTTTCTTCGGTATCGAAAAGTTATGGCGCCCCAGGTATACGCATAGGCTGGATCATTAACCGCAATAAAAGCCTGATGCTCGATTTTCTGGCAGCTAAAGAGCAGATATGTTTGTGCAACTCGGTAGTAGACGAGGAAATTGCGTATTACCTGCTCAGCAAAAAATCGCAATTTTTAGTACCTAACCACGGCCACATAAATGTCAACTTCAAATACATGAAGGAGTGGTTTGGCCGGCAAAGCTTTTTAGAGTGGGTAGAACCACAGGCTGGCGTAGTTTGTTTTCCGCGGTTAAAGCAGGGCATACAGCTAAACACGGACAGTTTTTACGAGGCGCTTTACCAACAATACGCTACCATAGTAGGCCCCGGGCATTGGTTTGAACGGGACAAGATATATATGCGGATAGGGTTTGGATATCCTACTTTGGCAGAGTTAAAGCAGGGCCTGCATAACCTTGAAGCTTGCTTGAAGGCCAATGCCCAATAACAGATCCGGGTAACGACAAAGTAGCCATGAACTGCCGAAAATTTTCTACACCCGGGGCGCAATATCTTAAAACTTCCTTTCGTTTATCTTCCATACTCATACCTGAATAACATATTTTCGTCCCCATTAATTTATGCAACAACGCAATTACTTGTCCCAATCGGCTTTAGGCCTCCTGCTGGTAGTAATTACGTTATTTACACTGTATCTCATTCCTGAATTCGATATTGGCAGTTTTCACTTTAAAAGGATAAACATTATTGCTGATATATTAAAAAAAGAAGACAAATCCAAGCCGGCTGTATTTACCGTTAAAAAACAAAAGTCCGTTTTTGCTGATACCTGTAAAACCGGCATTACCTGTATTGAGGATTATACCCCCGATACCAGCGGCATGAATGATTTTTTCAGTGCCCTGGCGGCTTCAAAGCAGCAGCCCGTGCGGATTGCCTGGTTCGGCGACTCTTACGTTGAAGGCGATATTATGCTTGACCCTCTGCGCGATTCCTTACAGGCATTATTCGGTGGCAGTGGGGTAGGCTTTGTCCCTATTACTTCAGAGGTAGCGGGTTTTCGAGAAACCGTAAAACATTCGTTCAGCAACTGGCAAACGTATTCAATTATTGGTGAAAGAAATGATGCCCACCCGCTTGGTTTTGGTGGCTACTGTTTCACCGCTAAACAAGGCAGCAAGGCTGTATACAATCCGATTAAAAGAAAGAGGCTGGACCAATTTCCTTCACTGAAAGTATTTTACGGGAACGCCAAAGCAGGTTACCTGCTGATAAATGGCGACACCCTTAAAATAAACGCTACAGGGGGGATGAACGCCCTTGGTATAGATAAGCCTTTGACTGCTGTTAGTCTTTCAGTATCAGACAGCAGCAAGTTAGACCTGTACGGTGTTTCGTTTGAAAGTAAGACAGGAGTAGGCATTGATAACTTTTCGGTTCGTGGCAACTCAGGTATTGGTTTGGCTTATGTAAATGAGCATATGTATAAAGCCGCCGATTCATTACATCACTATAACCTGATCGTACTGTCGTATGGTTTAAACGTGGCCAGTGAGAAGGCTAAAAATTACCTTTGGTATGTAAAGGGCATGACCAACGTTATAAAGATGATAAAACGCGCATTTCCGCACAGCTCAATTTTACTGGTTGGGTGCAGCGACCGGGGTGCCAAAGTTAACGGCGATCTGCAAACGCTGCCTATGCTGAAAGAACTGATAGATGTACAGCGCCAAATGGCGATTGATAACCAAATATGTTTCTGGAATTTATTTGAAGCCATGGGCGGCGATTCGACCATGGTTAACTGGGCAAGTATGGAAAGGCACCCGTATGCCAACAAAGACTATACCCACCTTACATTTTATGGTGGCAGGAAAGTTGCTGATATTTTAATGGGAACACTATTATACGAAAAGGAGAAATATGACAGAAAGAAAAAGAGCCGCTAACACAAAGGCTAACAAGTGTTATTATGCGGCAATCGTTTTGTTGCTGTGCGTTTGTTGCAACACGTTGTTTGCGCAAAACAACGGCACCGTACAATTCGAATGTAAAAAATATCCTTTTGTACATGCCGATAGAAATGAACTGGTAGGGGCAGCTTCGCTTGATTCGTTCTTTTATAAGTTATACCGGCAAAAAACACAAAAGCAATCGCGCATCAACATCCTTCAAATAGGCGATTCGCACATACAGGCCGATCTGCTCAGCGCACAGGTGCGTAACGACATTCAGAACGATTTCGGAAATGCAGGGCGGGGCGTGGTGGTGCCATTAAAAGTAGCCGGCACTAACGAGCCCTTTAATTATAAAATTACCAGCAATGTTGTTTGCACATCCAAGCGCTGCGTGTTCGTCAACAACCCAATGCCCATAGGCATTGGTGGTGTAACCATTCAGAGTTTTTCAGACAGTGTTTCATTCCGCATTAAGGCCTATGATTCGCCGATTAACAAATATGGATTTGATAAGGTAACCCTTTTCTACCAAAAGGATTCATCATTTGATTTCGTGATTACAGATACCGCCGGAAATAAACTGGGTACAATGAACAGCAAAGCCCCGGCTGAGTTTCCGTATACCTCTTCTGCGCAACTCCCCTATGCTACCAACCAGATTATTTTAAAAGCAGTTAAAACAGACAGCAGCCAGAATAATGCTACTATTTACGCGCTGAACCTTGAAAATAGCAGCAGCGGTGTGGTTTATCATGCAGTAGGGGTAAATGGTGCTGAGGCTTTTGAATATGTGCGCGCCAGTTATTTTGCCCAGGAAACACAGGCCATCCATCCCGACCTGTTTATAATTTCATTGGGCACTAATGAAGCTCAACACAAGCCTTTTGATAAAGAGCTTACGTTAAACCGCCTGGATTCATTGATAAAACAATTGCGTGCTTACAACCCCACAACGCCAGTTATACTTACAACGCCGCCCGATTCGTATTACCACAAAAAATATTACAACCTGGGTGTGGGCTTAACGCACGCTTTAATGGTTGAATACGCACGGCAAAACAACCTTGCAGTTTGGGACCTCTACTCTATTGCCGGTGGATATAAAAGCTGTTACCAATGGAAAAAATACGGCTTAATGCGCAGTGATGGCATACACTTTACCAGGGCGGGTTATGAGTTTCAGGGAAATCTTCTTTACGAAGCTATAGTAAAAGCATATAACAAGTATGTTGGCAGCCATTGATATACATAGCCTGCTTCAGCAGTTTGCCTATCATCCCAAAGAACCGCTAATCTTTAGCAGCGGATTCTTTTTGTTCCTGTTTCTGGGATTTATCAGTATTTTCTACCTGATACATGAAAAGCATGACCTGAAACTAGGGTATGTTGTTTTGTTCTCGCTGTACTTTTATTACAAGTCAAGCGGCATTTATTTTCTTCTGTTGGTATTATCAACGGTGGTGGATTATAACCTGGCCAATCTCATCTTCAACGCAAAAAAACAATGGCACCGGCAGGGGTTGCTTATATTCAGTCTGGCGCTAAACCTCGGGTTACTGGCATATTTTAAATACACCAATTTTCTTTTCGAAATATTCTGCAACCTGTCCAACCATCCCTTCGACCCCTTTCATATTTTTTTACCGGTGGGCGTTTCGTTCTTCACCTTCCAATCACTCAGTTACACCATTGACATTTACCGGGGTGAACTAAAACCGGTTAAACGCATACTTGATTATGCCTTTTTTGTAACCTTCTTTCCGCAACTGGTAGCAGGCCCTATTGTAAGAGCTAAAGATTTTATACCACAAATAAGTTTACCAACAGTAGTTACGCGCCAGATGCTGGGCCATGCTATCTTTCTGATCGTTTCCGGCCTGTTTAAAAAGGTAGTTATATCTGATTACATCAGCATCAATTTTGTTGATCGCATTTTTGATAACCCCACACTTTATACCGGCCTTGAAAATCTTTTCGGTGTATATGGTTACGCCCTCCAGATCTACTGCGATTTCAGCGGGTACAGCGACATGGCTATTGGCATTGCCATGCTTTTCGGGTACAGGCTTTGCATTAACTTCGATTCGCCTTACCAATCATCCAGCATTACTGAATTCTGGCGCAGATGGCATATATCTCTCTCAACCTGGTTACGCGATTATTTATACATCTCGTTAGGCGGCAACCGTAAAGGCAGGGTAAGGGCATATATGAACCAGTTTATAACGATGCTGTTAGGTGGGTTATGGCACGGAGCGGCATTCCGTTTTATTTTATGGGGCGCCATGCATGGTGTGGCCTTAGCAATAGACAAATTCATTAAAGAATTCTTTAAAATACCGAACACACGTTTTTTTAAAATAGCCGGGGTATTGCTAACGTTTCATTTTGTTTGCTTTTGCTGGATATTCTTCCGCGCCGATAATATGCAGATTGCCGGAGATGTGATTTCGCGGATAGCACTGCACTTTACTCCTTCCGTTTTTCCTGCGTTTATTGCAGGTTACCGCAGCATACTGCTGGTTATGTTAATGGGCTATATACTGCATTTCATTCCTCGTAAATATGAAGTTATGGCCATGAACTGGGTTGTTGAGATGCCTTTACCGGCTAAGGTAGCCTTTGTTGTTTCGGCTATTGTGTTGGTAATACAGGTTAAAAGTGCAGGCATACAGCCGTTTATTTATTTTCAGTTTTAGCAGGAAATTTCTTTTTCATTCGCCTGACCATTAAATGCTGTTTTATGGATCTCAATTTCAATACAGAAATAATACTGGAAGACGAACGGGCAAAACTGCGGCCGTTGTTGATATCCGACATTGAAAATTTACTGCCAGCAGCCAGCAGTGATGAAAAACTTGTTCAGTATTCTCCAAAACCAATCCATAACAGAGAGCTGTTAACTTCTTATGTTGAATCTGCATTAGCTGACAGAGTAACCCATGACCGTTATCCGTTTATCATCTTCGATAAGCTAAAAAACAGCTATGCAGGCAGCACCAGTTTTCTATTCGTGAGCAACTTTAACCGCAGGTTGGAAATAGGAGGCACCTGGCTGGGCAAAAGTTTTCAGCAAACCGGATTAAACCGCCATTGCAAATTTCTGCTGCTCACTTATTCATTCGAGGTATTGGAATTTGAACGCGTTGAATTTAAAACTGACGAAAGAAACAAAGCATCGCGCACGGCCATTGAAAAAACAGGCGGGCAATTTGAAGGCATTTTAAGAAGCCACACCTTAATGCATGATGGTTTCAGGCGCAATACGGTTTACTACAGCATTCTTAAAAACGAATGGCCTGAATTAAAAATACGCCTGCAAAAAAGCCTTCGGTAAAGTTTACCACTAAGCAAATTCAATGCTTTGACAAAGCTGCATTCATCCTGCCGAACAATCCGGTTTATTTATTCGTAGATATAAATATTAACTTTACAGCACGCAGTTTTTAAGGTTATGAAGTTTTGCAGATAAGTGAATGGAGGATCAAAATGTTTCAGTGCGGAGGAGCATATTTATTTACGGCATACTTTTCACCCTAAAAGAAAATGAATGACAGGCAGACATAAAAAGAAATCAGCGTATTGCTTTTTACTGGTTTTGCTGCTGGTTACAGGCAGCCTGCGCACATTCAGCCAAACTACGCGTGCTGCCAGGGTTAATGATCTTTACCATTGCCTGCTGGAATATCATATTGAATGCCCGAAAACGGTTTTGGCAATAGTGATATACGAAACCGGCTGGTTAGAATGTAAAAACTGTTCGTATAAATTCAACAACCTTTTTGGATTCAGATCGAACCATGAATATCTGAAGTTTAAAAGCATATACGAATGCCTGGAGTATTTTAAAATATGGCAGGAAACCTACTACACCCCCTGGAAACTTAAACATCCCAAAGGCACCTATTACGAATACCTTGCACACGTAAAATATGCGCATGTAAACATGAGCAACTATTTAAGGTCCATAAAATCAATTGAAAGACTAATATCGAAAGATGTAAAGGATATGGATGCCACGCTAATCTCAGACCCCGGCGCTTTTCAGGAGTTTGAGATGGATACGCTACGATACGGCAAATAACCCCTTCCGATTACCTGGCAATATCCAGGTGGCCAGTGCCTCCTTGCCGAAATACATTCTGGCCAACGCGCTCAGCTTTTTCGCCTTGCTTTACCATCAGCACTGAGTCCTCGACATAAACGCTGATTGTTGCACCATGCTGATCCATGTCGTATTGTCTTTCTTTGTTATCAAACATAGGAGCCTTTACGTTTTGGTAATTTTTTACGTGACCGTTATCGTAGTATTCAATCCGCATTAACATATATCCGTAATTGTCGTAAAGCTTTGTGATCTTTGGCTTGCTGTAACCATAGTAAGAACGCCACAGGCCAATATCCATTCCATCCTTATACTTTCCCTCCATTCTAACTCCGCCGCTGGCATAATAGAATTTCCAGGTGCTATCCATTAGCCCGTTCTTTACGTATCCTTCAAGAACAATTTTTTCATGGATATCGTATTGAGCCAGGCCGCCGGTATATGGCTTGCCATTGTGCAAAATTGTATCGGGTTTAAAGTTTTTAACCGACAGGCTGTCGCTACGCATCATAGGGGCGAAATTTAAACCGCCGCTGGTGGTGGTAACATATTTGGTTAACAGATTGCCCTTGCTGTCCTTTTGCCAGCACGACTGCAACCCAAAAACAGACAATAACAATACAAGGCCAAGGGTATGATTTATTGTTTTCATAGCCGCAATTATATTAAAAAATAAAGCAGCGCTGTAAATATTCTGAATTTTGTTTCGGACAAGTGGTTGGGATTGTGAATGTGAACTTTCCACAATTAGTGCATATTCGTTTCAGGATAAGGCAACGATATTATAAATTTGTGGCTATGCAGCAATATCACGACCTTCTGAAGCATATTATAGATACCGGGGTTTGGAAAGACGACCGCACCGGGGTGGGCACCTACAGCACTTTTGGGTACCAGGCCCGTTTTAACCTACAGGAGGGCTTTCCGCTGCTGACCACCAAAAAGGTATTTACCAAGGCTATTATACACGAGTTATTGTGGTTTTTAAAGGGCGAATCGAACATACAATACCTCTGCCAAAACGGAGTGCGGATATGGGACGACTGGCCCTACGAAAAATATAAAAAGAGCCCGGAATTTGGTGGTGAAGATATGAAAGCCTTTGCGCAAAAAATTGCTTCGAATAACGATTTTGCCAAAAAGTGGGGCAATTTAGGTCCTGTTTACGGCTACCAATGGCGCAGCTGGCCTGCACCCGATGGAAAATCTTTTGACCAGATAACCAGTCTGATAGCACAGATCAAAAAGAATCCATACTCGCGCAGGTTGATAGTTAGCGCATGGAACGTACCTTACATTGATGAAATGGCGCTGCCACCCTGCCACACCATGTTTCAGTTTTATGTGGCTCCGCCCGATAAAAATAAAGGCGAAACAAAAGGCAAGTTAAGCTGCCAGTTATACCAGCGAAGCGCCGATGTGTTTCTGGGTGTGCCCTTTAATATTGCCTCATACGCCTTGTTAACTATGATGATTGCCCAGGTTTGCGATCTTGATTTGGGCGATTTTGTACATACCTTCGGTGATGTGCATTTATACAGCAACCATGTTGAACAAGCCAAACTTCAGTTAAGCCGAGATATACGCCCGCTGCCGCAAATGGTTATTAATCCTGATATTAAGCATATTTTCGGCTTTAAGTATGAAGATTTTACTTTGGAGAATTATAATCCTCATCCGGCAATTGCTGCGGAGGTGGCGGTGTGATAGTGTGTTAGTGTGCGAATGTGAATTTATTCTTTATCTCTGCTTAGCAGGTAATTTCGATAAGGTAGTGCTAAATCCGCAGGGTCACTAACCTACAGAAAGGAGACCGTGTGAGGGCACAACCTGCTACCTCTTCTTAACTCTTTTCTGCAGGTCAAAGTTCAAGAATATGTAAAGCGTATTTGGTCAAAAGTTGCTTCTAAATTTTTCAAGAATTGATAAAGGGTAACCAGCCCAAAGCATAAAAACCGGTATTTGCAGAAAAATAAATTCAAAAGTGCCGCCCTTCCAGTCTCTTATTAAAATAAAGCAAACGATTGTAGTCAATGAGTGTATAATAAGAAATGCTCCACCAAGTTTGAAAGTTTGTGGAAACAACAAAAACACTCCACCTATTCCCAAAAACAAAGACAGTAGCTGTATGTCTAATCGGGACATGTTTGCTTTATTGTATACCGGGGCAGTCTCAGGTTTTATTACCCCGCCAAGTGAATAAAAAACTGATGTCATTGAACTGAATAGAATTAATATGGTGGTTATTGTCTTTATCATATTATACTGTTTATTGGTTCAAGGCAATGGGTTTAAAATCAATTGCCTTGAGTTGATTGTATGTTTATGAATTTGATACAGCGAAAGAGTTTTTGTTTTCTAATTGTGCTGATGCCTTTTGAGACGGCGCCTTTGCGGGATTTTTCATGTTTAGCTTGTACATACTTTTGTTCAATGCAAAACGCCAGCTTAAAGGAATAATTTTAGTCATTATGTTATCCATAAAAGCCGCATCTATTGCAAGATTGTATTTATGCTTCGGCCTTTTTGTCTCTACTATTTTGAATAGCTTTTTAGCAAGAACATCGGCCGTTGGTAAAAGATTAGAATTGCCAGAGCTTTCACCCATTGCTTTACGATGGTCGAGATAGGGTTTATAAAAAATTTGTCCTTCTTTCGGCAGGGCTTTTAAATTGTCATCGCCGTCTTCTGTTGCTTTGCCAAGCATTGGTGTTCTTGTAACACCGGGCGAAGCCAGCACTACGTGAATATCCAGCAGGCCCAAATCGTAATACATAGATTCAGAAAGCCCTATCAAACCGGCTTTTGAGGCATTGTAAAAAGAAATAAAAGGTTGCCCGATATAGCCCGCCCACGAAGCAATATTTATTACTCTTGCCTTTACATCATTGTAAGCATTATATTTTTTAAGAAGCGGAATAAAAGTTTGCGTGATTTTGAAAGGAGCCATCAGGTTCACTTCTATCATCTGCCTTGCCCGCTCCTCATCCACATATTCGAAGGGGGCCGTATACATAATGCCTGCATTGTTAATAATGGCATACAAACCATCGTTGCCAACCGTTTTCGAAATTTCCTGAAACGCCAGTTGAATTTCCTCAGCATTAGTAACATCCATTTTTACAGGATGAACATTTTTGATTTTTTTCAACTTGTCTTCGTCTTTACTATTGCGGTAAGTGGCAAATACCCTGTAATCATTTTGGGCGAAAAGAATAGTGTCTGCCAGCCCCATTCCTGAAGATGCCCCTGTAATTAAAATTGATTTTTTCATGACTTTTTTGTTTTTGTTAATGCAAAGAACGGCACTGTAGCTGTGGTTCTGCTTACAAAAAAAGTCCAAAGATTGAGGTCTATACGGTTAACTGGCTTGGTGAAATGCCCTTTCTTTTCTTAAAGGCTGCTGAAAAATGCGACAGCTCATTAAATCCTAACAACAAATATATGTCGGAGGCTTTCATCCCCTGTCTACTTAATAGTTTCTCGGCATAATCCACCTTTTTATCAAGTAACCACTGGTGCGGTGTCGTTTCAAAAATAGAATGGAAGTCGCGTTTAAATGCTGATAGGCTCCTGCCTGTTAGTTTGGCAAGCTCATTAACCGAATAGCTATATAAAGAAACATGAATCATAAACTCATACAGGTCTATTTTTATGGGCTTGCTATGTGTTATCAGGAACCCTAAAAAGTCTTTATTATTTTCTGATAAATAGTGCAGTGCTTCGAAAGTCTTTTTCTTAATGGTAGAATTGTCCTGCTGCTGTTTCTCGAATAAAGGTAGTAGTGATTCGCAAAAGTCTTTAAGCCCTTTATTCTTTCCCAGGTGTATAAGATTTAATTCCGGGAAATCAATTTTACCTGCTTTTGCTTTCTTTTCTTTAATAAACTCAGTAACAAAATCGGGAAAGAGATAAAAAATTATAGACCTAAAATCTTTATTGCCGCTGCCTTTATGTTTTTTAATATCAAGTTTACTATGTTGTCTGATAAGAACAATCTCGCCCTCTTTGATTTCCATCTTTTTACCATCGCCGTAAAATGTTGCAGAACCGGTATCTACATAGTAAAGAGCATTGGCGGCAAAATACACGTCCTTAAATAGCTCATCGTTGCAGACTTGTGTGAAGGCAAGTTTAATATTTCCAAAATCTATGTGCCTGTAACCTGATATTGATTCTCTGATTAACATTGGTCAAAGTTGGCAATTGATTCCGGGTTTTCAGTATCAGCAATCAAATATTTGCGGCCCAGGATTATCTTTATCAGATAGCCGTTGTGGTCGGTCATCTAATTATAAGTCAGGGTTTAATTTTAAAACATCAGCTTAACTTCCTTAACTTGCGCCTCATTGCGCTTATGCCCTGGTAACGCGACAGTTAGCCTTACCCTCAAAAAGGACTCAAGATTACCTGACCAGCGAGGTAGCAGTGTAAAAATCAAACCCGTTTTTTACTCAGGCACAGCAGAGTATATTTACTTCGGCATCTAATATCTTTTATGACGAAAAAGCATATTTTCTCATTGCGTGTCTTGTTCCATTTTTTGTTAGCAACGCTGCTTCTTGTAAGTAAAACAGGCAATTGCCAAATAAATCCACAACAGGTAACTATTGCGCGCGATTCGTTTGGAGTGCCGCACATATTTGGTAAAACGGATGCTGATGCCAGCTACGGACTGGCCTGGGCACATTGCGAAGACGATTTCAAAGATATTCAGGAAAACCTGCTTGCCGCTAAAGGTTTATTGGGGTCTGTTTTAGGTAAGGAGGGTGTGCTGTTTGACTATGGCATGAAATTTTTTGGTATTGATACTTTGGTTGATAATAATTATGATAAAGACCTTTCGCCTGATTATAAAAAGGTGATTGAAGCCTACGTTCAGGGCGTAAATGATTATGCAGCGAAACACCCTGATGAAGTTTTGATTAAAAAAGCTTTGCCGTTTACCGCTAAAGATGCCATTAAAGGATACACGCTCAACCTGACCCTTTTTGCCGGGGCAGGCATGGCGTTAAAAGCAATCAAAGAAAACCGGGTTGAATTCTTTTATCAGCCCAACGAAACAGGGTCAAATGCCATGGCTATATCGGGGTTGCGCACTGAAGATGGTAAAGTGTGGCTATTGGTTAACTCGCACCAGCCTATTGAGGGCCGGTTTGCCTGGTATGAAGCTCATGTAGTAAGCGAAGAAGGATGGAATATTATTGGCGGGTTATTTCCTGGTGGGGCGACCATTTTTGTTGGAACTAACCAGCATTTGGGATGGGCGCATACTACCAACTATCACAATTTTGGCGACATTTATAAGCTTACCCACCGCGGAAATAAATATTGGTATGATGGTGCCTGGAAATCCTTCCAAAAGCGCACGGTTCACCTTACAATAAAACTGGGAGCAATTAAAGTGGGCGTTAATAAGGCAATCCGCTATTGCGAATATGGGCCGGTGTTTCAAACCAAACATGGCTGGTATGCTTTACGTTTTCCGGGTTATATGGATATCAGGGCAGGAGAGCAATGGTATAGAATGAACAAGGCCAATAACTGGAGCGAATTTGAAAAAGCCATAAAAATGGAAGCTATCCCTTTGTTTAATATCATGTACGGAGACAGGGACGGAAATATTTTTTGGCAGAGTGGGTGCCAGATTCCATTACGTGATAGTACGCTGAACTGGCATGTGCCCATTGATGGAACCAGTTCAAAATATAAATGGACCCAATTACTATCTTACCAGCGCAAACCGGCTTTGTTCAATCCCTCATGCGGCTTTGTGTATAGTTGTAATCAAACACCTTACCTGACATCGGGGCCCGAGTGCAACTGGAAAGGAAATTTTGTGGGTATACAGAAGTTTAACTATAACCGCGGCGAACAGTTTGACGAGATGTTGAATTCTGTGAAAGGTAAATTTACATGGCAGTATTTTTTGCGCATTAAGTTCGACAAGTCATATTCAAAGGATGCAAGCTATGCCCGTAACTTTGGTGGAATATTTAAACTTGATGAACACAAATATCCCGATATAGCTGATGCGATAATTAAACTGAAGCACTGGGATTGGACCGGCAATACAGACAACAGGGATGCAGCACTGGCCATGCTTATGCACGAGAACCTGATGAAGAAACTAAATGGCCCCTTTGCTTTTTTAATGATACAAGATAAACCCATTGCCGAAACTGAAGCCGTTGAAGCTATCAGGCGGGCGAAGCAATTTTTATTAAAAACACATGGCAGTATTGATATTCCACTCGGCGATTTGCAGCGACATATACGTGGCAATATTAGTTTACCGGCCAGTGGATTGCGCGAAGTACCCCGGGCCTGCGATATTAAATTATTTGATGCTAAAAAAGGTATTTACCGGTGCGCCGGTGGTGACGGATACATTCAGCTGGTGAAATTCAGTAAGGATAGTGTAGAATTGAATACCATAAACGCCTACGGGGCATCCAGCCACCAAGACAGCAATCATTACACTGACCAGATGGAGATGTTTGAGCATGAACAATTTAAGCAAATGACTTTTGACAAAGCCGCAATTCTTATGAAGGCCGAACGGATATATCACCCGGGGGAATAACAACAGGCTTATAAGTTTCCTTTAAATATCAATTTTGCTTCTTTGAGTTACGCGTCATATCGTTTATATACCGGTAAGGATATTATTGCTTTACCTCCAAAAAACACTCAAGATTACCTGGCCAGCGAGGTGGGGTCCGGGCGCCAGCTAATGATCAAATACAAACAGGCACCTTTGCTTTAAAGCAGCCAGAGATCATCATTCATATTAAACTTTGTGTTTAAAAACCAAAGCCCTATATTTCGTCGTAAACCCTCCGTTTCAGGATGATCAATTGAAGCCGGCACTGTTGTGTTTGTATCATTATTTTTTTACTAAAAAGTAATTTTATGAAAAAAATATTACCCCTTTTAGCTGCCTTGTTTTTTGCACATTTGAGCTATGCTCAGGAAATCTTTGACATGCCCGGTGCCACCGGTACCTATTTAACAGGTATAAACGATAGCGGTGAGATTTGCGGTTATTATACCACCGCCTCGGCTACTATTGGGTTTGAAATAAACTTATATGGAGACACCATCATATTTACAGGGCCAGGCTCAGGTAACAGTTATGTTACAGCCAACGGCATCAATAACAAGGGGCTTGTGGTTGGCAACTATGGCAGTAACAGTAATGTTGCTGCGGCGCAAGGTTATGTTTTTTACCCTAACCCCGGCCGCAATGCGGGTGGCAACTGCGTTAACGTAACCACCGGCTGGGGTGGCACCAATATACAAGCATGGGGAATTGCTGACGATACCTGCGTAGCAGGCAGCTTTCAAAATGGGCTTACCCAGGACGGTGCCTTGTGGTGCCAGGGGTATACCCAGGAAAACGACCTTGTTTGTTATAACCAAAGCACCCGCTATCCTACCTATGGATTTGCAGTTGATAAAAACAGCAATGTAGGGGGCTTTATTATTGAGGGTGCCCAGGAGCAATGCGCTATTTACCGCATTGCCACCACCAGCTGGGATACTTTTATGGTAGGCGGTTTCCTTAAATCACGCATTTACGGCATGAATGATAATGGCTGGATTTGCGGAAACTACAACAGCGAGACCAAAGGTTTTTTTGCCCGAAAATTAGCGGGCCAGGCGCTCAGCAATCTTACCCAGATAAAAGTGGCTGGTGCGGTTACAATATACCCCTCAGATATCAATAACAAAAACAATGTAGTGGGATATTATTCAGACGCTTCGGGCAAGGTACATGGTTTTATTATTGCCACATATGATATTGGTTTCAGGCCGAGTGTAAACGGGTGGTCTTGTAACAATGGTAATTGCGCATGGCCTCCGGGCTATTATGCCAATTTGAGCTATGCTACCGACCCATTTACCGGTGACACTTTCCCCAGGGCTCAAAATGGTGGCCCGATTTCTAACCAGTGTTACACCACCTGGCCCGATTTTGTAAATGCTTTACCGGGCACTACATTTTACCCCATTAAGAACGGAAAGAAAGTTCTGGACTATAACATGTTTCTGAAATGGGCAGCGGTGGCTAATCTGCCTTTTAATGGCTCATGCTATGGGTTTGCAATAGGGGCGGGTTTGCTTTTCGATCGTCCCGATGCTTTCAGGACCATGTTTCCCAACCTGAATTTATATTCAGCCCTGAATGTTGTTAATTATCCGATAAACGATACCACCTTACAGGCTGTTCACCGGGTTTTCGCAAAACAGAATTCAAAAGAGTACCTTGCCATTAAGACGGCGCGACTGGCGCAGAATATTTCGTTTAATACGAAATTGATAATGCAGGAATTGCGTAATAGCCGTGGCAGGCCGCACCAGGGTTTATCAATGCAAAACCAAGGCGCCGGGGGCGGTGGCCACGCCCTTTTTCCGTACAAATTAGTCATGGATCAGGGAGGAAACGGAATAGATACTATTTACATATACGATTGTAACTACCCCTCATCCGATGCACAGTATATTTCGGTTTCCCTGAATTCAGGTTTGGGTACCTGGCATTATTACGGTTTTGGACCGGATTGGGGGGGTGCAACGGGCAAAGGCTTTGCTCCGTATGGACCTGATACTATTGCTTTAAGCCCTACCCTTCATGTATGGGGATTGAACCATTCAACAGATAACCCGGTTACCCGCTCAGTAAATGATTCCATTGTTGCCATGTATAATGACAGCAGCATTGTGCAAATGGTTGACGATAGCGGCAGTGTGGCAATATTCTCTCTTGACACGACTGCCTCAACTGACCTTATTCTTCCGATTACAAATTGGGGAGGCGGAATGAGCCCTGAGGAGAACCGGGAAGTATACAGCACCAATGGAGTTACCACCGTAAGCAAAAAGAACCACCCCGGTTACAGTAATAACTTTTTACAAATTACGCAGGATGGTTATGTTATACGATGCGATAGGGTAAGCGGCACGGATACAACAGATAATTATACATACGGCCCCGGAAGTTTAAGTTATATTGATAGTGGCAGTACCAACCACACTGTTGCTTTTACGGTTGCTGTTGATGCTGATTCAAACCAGTACAATTATTTTATTACCAATCTGAATGTACCTGTAAATAATAAAGCCACGGCAGCTACCTATGGCACTAACGGAATGGTTTTGCAAAACTTCGGCCCGGCAACCACTTATGTTATTATCACTGAGTTTGTAATAGATTCAGTGAGGTATTTCAGCGATACAATACACATTGGTTCAAATACGCAACACATTATACAACCACACGATACTACTTATAGCGGTATTTATATACTTGTTGACACCGGTATGACAGGTCATTATGAGGATACGATCTTCATTCATTCAACCGTAACTGATATAAACAAAATAAATGCGCCCAACCTGACCGCCTGGCCCGTACCCAGCGATGATAAATTATATATCAGTGGACCGCAGGGTTTAATTAATTACACTATAGTTGATATTATGGGCCGTACCGTTGCCAGCGGTGAAATAGATTTTGGCAATGGCGAAACCAGGGCATTTAATCTGGTTAACCTGAGCCCCGGTATGTATATCATCCGCGGAGCAGGGCAAAACGAAAAGTGGGATTACATGTTTATGAAACAGTAGCACAATGAATATTAAATTGACGGGCTAAATTTTATTAATGCCGACAGTTTTATGTTTAACGTTGTGAAGGTTTTACTTTAGATATTTATAATCTGAATGATACCAGCTTAGCCGAGGTGCCAGTGGAATTAGTAGTTGAAGTGTAGTATTTAATTCAGACAGCGTTAATCATTTCAGAAAGCAACCATAGCCCCCCCGCATACTAAGGTTTACAAACGACGTGGGTAATAAATGAGAAAGCATATTTTGAGTAAAGCAGGTGTGGTCATTGTTTTGACCCTGATTTTGATAACTACAGGCTGCAAAAAACCGACGGTTACCAAAACCTCACCGCTGCCTCAACCTGAATGCGGCACCGCCTGGGTGGGTTTGGCGGATACAGGCTACATCACTTTTGCGTTGCGACACAATGTAAGGTTGGCAGCCATTTTTTCGTACAACGGCACCCAAACGGCAGATATTAATAAGTGGCTTTCATTTTTTGTTTTAGCCCAGCAACGGGGTGCTAAGTTGCGGATATGCCCCATACCGGTAACAGTATCAGAGTACCTTGATGACAGGCACGCAGCCGCTGAAATGGCCATGCTGAACAGTTTTATGCAGGTAATGCAAAACGCCGGCGTTAAGCCCTGCGAAATAATATTGGATGTTGAGGGCGTAAACGCCAGTAAGTACTGCGATTCGTTGGTACAATTTGCGCTGGGAAGCACCGCTGCACGCGATACACTACTGGCCAACGCACTTAGCATAGCAGGGCGCGACTCGGCTGTTGCTATCTACAATGCCTATATCAGCCAATGCCACACCGGAGGCTGGAAGGTTGGAGCCACTACGCTTAACCAGATAGCTATTGAAAGTGTGAGTGATATAAATATTGAGCGTGTACTTGGTATACCCATTACCGGGATTAACTGGGATTTTGTTACTTATCAGGCTTACCGCACTTCAACTTTTCCGGTGGCAGCATCACTGGGCTTCGCTAACCCAACCTCGTATTTTGTTTACAAGTTTGCGCTGCAGGCGCAGTTGCATTACGGCGCTAATGGTGGCCTTGATATTGGTATTATGGGTGTTACCCCTAACCCTGACCTTGGCTACCCGCTTTTCAGCGATTGGCAGAGCGATGTAGATGCAACCCGCGCCGCAGGACTTAATCCTGATTTGGTTGCGGGATTCAGGATGGAAACTGCCAGAGCACCCATAACCACAGTTCCCGGCGATTCGTCACTTTTCTTTTCGCAACTGGAGAGTTCGCAGGCACCTGCTGCACCAGCCGTTGACAATTCTACCAACGATTACTTTTCGGCTTATCAATCTGCCGATATGAGGTTGGGGCCGTTGTTGCCGCAGTAAACAGTGGGGCGCCTGATTGCAGCACACAAATTTTTAACTGGCGGGTATATAAATATCAAATGAATCGTTCTTGTTTAATCAGCCGGTTGCGGCGGTGATGCCATTATGGCTTTCAACTATTTTTTTCGATGGCAAGGCCTGTACCAATACAAGCAACTACCGATTTCAGCCTACAAAGCAGGCACTTTTAAAACCGCGGCGGCTACATAACTTTTGGCATTGTTTACATAATTAACTGATTGGTAGTAGAATAAGGTTAAACCTGAAGATCTCAGAACTTCTAAACTGCTCTTTCAGTTAAAAAGCGTTGATTTTACAGCCGGGGATATTTTATATGGGCTTGGGCGATAAAAAGCACCAAAACGGACTGAAAGTGCCGAATTATATAGTTTTCCTTGCAAAGCTTTAATTTCTCGTCAAAAGTTCTACTTTTGCACCTCCTTTCTAAAAAGGAGAGTTCATTGAATGCGGGCGTGGTGAAATTGGCAGACATACCAGACTTAGGATCTGGCGCCGCAAGGCATGGGGGTTCAAGTCCCTCCGCCCGCACTTTTTTCTCTCCAACAAATTAAACTATCATGGAAATTACGCAAGAGAAAGTCGACAACCTGTTATCGAAGGTAAAAATCAGCCTGAAAAAGGAAGATTATGAACCACAGGTGAAAAAGCAGATTAAAAACGTAGCCAAAGGGGTTCAGATCAAAGGATTCCGCCCGGGTATGGTGCCTATTGAAGTGGTAAAGAAGATGTATGGTAACAGCGTACTGGTTGAAGAGCTGAACAAGCTGTTTAACGACGAGATATACAAATACATCAACGATAATAAACTCGAGATCATTGCTTCGCCGATACCGGTTGCCGAGCAGAAGCTGGATATTGACATTAACACTTTAAAGGACCTGGACTTTACCTACGAAGTAGGCCATGCACCTGAAATTGACCTTTCGTATATTGAAAAATCTCCGGCCTTCGACAAATACAAAATTACCGTAGAAGATAGCCTGATAAACGAAGAAATAGACCGCACCCGCAAACGTTTTGCAACTTTTGAGTATCCTGAAACAGTAGGCGATACTGATGTTTTGACCTTTACTATTGAAGAACTGGACGAAGCCGGTAATATTAAAGAAGGTGGTATAAACACCGTTAGTACCCTTACAGTAGACTTGCTGAAAGAAGATGCCAAGAAAAAAGTTTTGCCTTTGAAAAAGCAAGAGAGTTTTGATTACAACGTGTTTGAACTGATGGACCGCGACCGCGAAGGTATTGCCAAGAATGTATTGAACATGAACGACATGGAGCAAGTGCCTGCCGTTGGCGACAAGTTCCGTTTAACGCTGAATAATATTACCCGTTCGGTACCTGCAGTTATTAATGAAGAATTTTTCCTGAAAGTTTATGGCGAAAACGGCCCTAAGACTGAAGAAGAAATGCGCAATAACATTAAGGCCGACCTGGAAGCTTATTTTGATGGTAAGACCGACAGCTACCTGGTAAATGAACTTTACAAGGGCATTATGGATAAAACCGATTTTCCCTTGCCTGATGAGTTTTTGAAGAGATGGATTGAAGTAACTAACGAAAAGCCTATCAGCGCTGAAGATCTTGAAAAAGAATACCCACAGTTTGCCAAGTCGTTACGTTGGTCATTAATTCAGCGTAAACTGGTAAAAGAGCAGAACCTTGAAATAACAGAAGAGGAAGTTATTGAACGCGTGCGTATGAATGTTATTCAACAGCTTTATGGTTACGGCTTAAAAAATATTGGTGAAGAGTGGGTGGAGCAATTTGTGCAAAAACAACTGGCTGATAAGAAAGTGATATCACAAACTCGCGAGCAGTTATTGGAAGATAAGGTGCTTGGTTATATTAAAGGCAAAGTAGCTTTGGTTGAAAAGCCGATTGGCTTTGAAGACTTTAAGGCGCTTGTTGAGAAGGAGCAATAGCCCACTGAACAGCCTTTAATGCAAAGATTGCTAAGGCCAATAAAAAAGAACGGCAAAGGATTTAAAATTCTTTGCCGTTCTTTTTTTATATGCTTTGCGGCCTTTACGCTAAAGGCTGTTTGCTATTATGCTTAAAACGTTCTTCCAATCCCCACCACCCATCTGAATTTAAAATGAGCATCATCTACATAAGGTGTGTTGCTGAGAAAGAAAGGCACATCAAACCTGAAGGTGAGTGGCTTTATGCCTTGCAGCGGGCCCCATTTTTTTACGGTAAAAGCAAGTCCGGCACCGGCATCGATGCGGATGTTTGAAAGCTGTTGCTGACTAGCGCTGTTGATGTAACCAATGGCTCCGGCATCGCCGAACAAATAGGTATTGAGTGTAAAGTGCTGGCGCAGCCATTCGTTCTTAACTGAAACAAGGCGGTTAAAATCCAGTTCTTCATTCAGCGATAAACCTGAAGGGCCTTTGTAAGCGGACACTACAACGCCATGCTTATCAGTTTCAGCCAGTAAGTAGCCTGCGTAACCGCGCATGTTTAAACCACCGCCAAACTGCAGGTGGTTTACATTATCGCCGTACTGGCCGGCCCAGCTTTGAGGGGCAAAACCTGCAGCGCGGTAGTATTTACTATCCATCATATCCTCGGGGCTGCCACCATCAAAAAACAGGGCACTTTCACTGGGCACGTTATTGCCAGTGCCGTAGCGGCCATAAACGCGGGTGTGAAAATCGAATTTCCAGGCAACGGCTTTTTGCACAGATGTAACCTCGAGGTAGTTATAGTTGAAGGCATTGGTAACTGCGCCTGAGCGTAAGTGTGCTGTTACAAAACCGTTATAGTTATAATGCGCATAAGTATACGTACAAGAAACATTCAGCGATACATTGAACTTTTGGTTGCTGGTCCAGATAGAGCTCCACTCCTGGGGGTATAACAGATAGTTGGTCCAATCCTGCCGGTTGCGGGTAAAGCCCTTTACATTTATATCTCCCGAAAAGTTTTCAGGGAACTGCTTCACCAAGCCTGTTTTATACATCTCCAATCCATCGAGCCACTGGCTGTGAAAATAGAAGGTGGTCTTCTTCATTACTTTATCAATGGCATCGCTGTAATCAAATTTATAACTGAACCAGCCTGCCTTCTTATTAGTGGTTGCATCTAAGTTATAACGCGCACCACCCTGTGCCAGGTGCGTGTTTACCCAGGCAGTAAATGAGAAGTTATCTTTAATATTCATGTAATTACCTTTCAGGTTAATGCCCAGTTTAATACCGTCATAGGCATTCCACCAAACATCGGGGCGCATATACAGGCGGTACTTTTTCCATGAAGGATAAGGATAGATGTGTGAATCGAAACGGAATTCAACACTGCCTTTTTTTCGGTTATCAAGCATATCAATATCGGCAAGCCTCTGGCTGGGATCGATAACAACATTTTTAATGCCGCCGGGTATGGTTACCACAGCCTGGTAAGTCGGTTTCAGTTTATCCCAACCGTACCATTTCGGCAGCGTTACCCTATGGTGGGCCACCTGTATGCTATCAGCATTTTTCTCGAACCAGGTATTGGGAATGTAGAAATCATATACCGAATCGTTTTTACCTGTAACCTGCAAATCTAAAGGCATTTGCATGCGGCCCTTGCGCTTAATGGTAATGATGTATTGGTCTTTCAACTGGCCCTTTCTGATTCCACCCAATGCATAATCAATATTCTTGGTTGTTTCAATCCATTCATCAAAAAACCAATTCAGATCTACATGGGTAAACTGAATAACTGAGTTGCGGAAATCTTCGGGATAAGGGTGTGCAAATTTCCATTGCGCCACATAATGTTTTAAGGCCGCGCTGAACAGCGAATCGCCTAAAACATATTGCAGGTTATACAACATGGTAGCCGTTTTAAAATAAACGTTACCATAACCACCGCCCTGCCCTAATGCGCCATTAAAAGCATCGGAGTGCGTATTTAAAGGCTCATCAGCATACTGCATGGCATCACGTATATAACCAATGTTAAACTCGCGGTCGCGCACGTTAATGGGTTCGGTAAACTTTCTCAGATACCAATGCTTTTTGCTGATAGAGTCGGCGGGCAGATTGTTACCGTCAATATGCTCGAGCCCCCAGGCGGTTAAAAACTGCGTAAAGCCTTCGTCCATCATGGCGCGGTATGTTTCGTTGTTGCCCAGCATACCATAAAACCAGTTGTGCCCAACCTCATGCACCAGTAAGCCGCGGTATTCCTTATCGCGTCCGCCATCTAAAGTCAGCATAGGGTATTCCATACCATCAGCAGCATCGGCTATTACTATTTTAGGGTATTCAAACACACCAATATCGCGACTAAAAACGGTAATGATCTTTGATAAATAGTCGGCAGCATTTTGCCAGCCGCTTGCATGTCCCTCCTGCACAATGCCTACACATCTAACACCTTCGCCATTTTTGCGACCGGGATAAATGATGGTATCGTGTATGCGGTACGATGGGTCGGCAGTAAAAGCAAAATCGTGCACGTTTTCGGCGTGGTATTTCCAGGTTTTGGTAACGCCTTTTTTATATTTAGTAATGATGCTTGCTTTACTATCCCACTTTTTATCCTTAAAGTTATAGATATCGAGTTTCTTCTTTAATGTATCGGGCAGCACCTCACTTTCGTTCTGCAATACACCGGTTGCTTCCACTACATAATTAGAGGCAAAGGTGAGTTCAACATCAAAGGTTCCGAAGTCGCCATAAAACTCGCGGTTCAGGTGTTGGTCGGTGTTCCAGCCGCTTTTGCGGTCGTATACACATATTTTGGGGTACCACTGGCAGCC
>Ga0316217_10001878_pt1 | contig 26392 bp, 20 predicted proteins | sample 1anoAmetaG_FD_203633 | JGI IMG/M metagenome (GOLD analysis project Ga0316217, IMG submission 203633) | Freshwater microbial communities from Trout Bog Lake, Wisconsin, USA - 1anoA | ecosystem: Environmental > Aquatic > Freshwater > Lake > Hypolimnion/Profundal zone | place: USA: Wisconsin...
AGCCGAAGTCCGGAAAGCTCACGCGTATCCTTTCGCCGTGGCGGCTGCTCCCGATCGTCGCGGTCCTGGCCCCCGTCTCCTCGAGGATGAGGGCATCCTTCTCGAAGATGGCCAGGTCCAGGTCCAGCCTCCCTGCGTCGAGGGGGATGATCCTCGACTCCTTGGTGATCATGAGCTCCCTGTCGACGCAGCGGGTGGACAGGTGGTCCAGGCCCTCGAACTGGACGTAGTAGTCCTTAAAGCTTTCGCCGGGGAAGAGGGGCACATTGTAGCCCTCGTGGCCGCCGATCTCGTAGAGTAGCTCGGTGGCGCCGCTGTTGCGCAGGATGTGCTCCTTCCTGAGGCGGGAGCCCTCGAGCGTGTAGCGGAGCTCGAGCTCGAACTCGAAGGGCCAGGCTTCGCGGGTGGCGGGGGAGTCGACGAGGAAAAAGGAGTGGCCTGTCGGGCCGCGCCGCTGGGGGCGGAATTCCATGCTCCTCGCGAAGCCGTGGATGTCCATCGGGTAGCGTTTTCCACCATGGCTGTAGCTCTTGCCCTTGAGCCTGCCTATGAGGGGGAAGAGCAGGGGCCCCCTGTCGGGCCAGGACTCATGGCTCCCCTGCCACAGGTATTCGAGGCCGCCGCGCGCGCCCCTGAGGCTCCGCAGCTCGGCCCCCCTCGTTTCGACAGCCACCTCGAGACATTCATTGGAGAGCGTACACAGCATGCGGCACCTCGGTCCCACAGCTTTCCACGTTGCGCGCTTCAAGTCAATGCGGGCACCCCTCCATCCAGCGTCCCGCGGAGCGGAATGACACTTGACATCGGCGCTCCGCGGGCGATAATGGACCAATCTCTAACGTAAGGTTAGCCAATACCCCGGGAAATCCAAGCTGCGGGTCTCGGCCCGCGGCGCGTCGCTTTCCCGGGAGGGCCGACCGATCGCCTTCCTCGGGCCTTCGGGCCCGGATCGAAATCAAAAGGAGTGCGGAATGAAAAGGAATCTTCACGGCATGCGCATCGTGCTGCTGGTGGCCATGGTGGCGCTGCTCGCCCTGCCCACCATGCTCTCGGCGCAGAAATCCAAGGCCACCTTCTTCTGGGCCCAGTACGACGGCGTCACCGAGGACTATCGCGCGAAGCTCCAGGCCGACTTCAACAAGATCGACCCCAATGTCCAGATCGAGATAGTCCCGGTTCCCTGGGACCAGATGAAGGACAAGCTGACGACCTCCCTGGCCGCCGGCTCCCCGCCCGACATCTCCATCATCGGGACCCGCTGGCTCCTCGAGTACAGCGACCTTGACCAGCTCGCCGACCCCACGAAGTTCGTGAGCAAGGCCACCCTCGACGACATCCTCGCCGGGGCCAAGGAAGGCGTCATCAAGGGCAAGCTCATGGGCCTCCCCGTCGCCGCCGGCGCCCGCTTCCTCGCCATCAACAACAGCATAACCAAGAACGTGCCCAAGACGATGGAGGAGCTCGAGAAGTACGCCATCGCCGCCAACAGCCCCCCCGACCACTACGGCCTCTTCATGGTGGGACAGAAGAACACCGAGCTCACCGAGTTCGCCTACTACCTGTACGCGGCCGGCGGTGACTTCTTCGCGAAGAACGCGGACGGGTCCTACGGCAAGAGCACCGTCAACTCCCCCGAGGCGGTCAAGGCCCTCACCTTCATGGAGAAGCTCGCGAACAAGGACAAGGTGGTCGAGGACGGCTATCTCGGCCTTACCCGCATCCAGGGCCACCCCCTCTTCTACGCCAACAAGATCGGCTACGTGATGATCGGCGCCTGGGTCGACTCCGCCATGAAGCAGGCCGGCGCCAAGTTCCCGGTCACCTACGCCCAGATCCCCGGCTTCGCCGGCAAGCCCTCGACCCCCCTCATCATCACCGACTCCATCGCCTTCTTCTCCGGGGCCAAGAACCTCAAGGCCGCCGGCAAGTTCATCGACTTCTGGTATGGCAAGGCCAGCGGAGCGAGCACCAAGGGCAAGTTCGACGAGCTCGCGGGCTTCCCCCCGGTCACCAAGTCCGCCTCCTCGCTCCCCGCCTTCAACAGCCCGATGTACAAGGTGATGGCCGAGGCCGCCGCCCACGCCAAGGGCTGGCCCCTCATCGCCACCTGGGACCAGTGCCAGGACGCCATCTGGGACGCCGTGTCCAAGGTCTACCTCCAGCAGGCTAGCCCCAAGGACGCCCTCGACGAGGCCGCCGCGGCCATCGACGCGATCAACAACATAGAGTAATCGAGCGAATCGAGGGGCCGGACGCGACAGCGCCCGGCCCCTTATCGTCCAAGGTGGCAGACTTGAACCAGAGCCCGGCGACCGCGAACCCAAGGACCCTGAGCCGCGAGGCGAGGCTCGCCTACCTCCTCCTCCTTCCCGCGGTGGTGGTCGTGGTGGGCTTCATGGTCTACCCCCTCGTCTACGTGGTCATGATGAGCGTCAGCAAGACCAACCGCCTTGGCTGGCTCATGGGCTTTGTGGGCGTCTCCAACTTCCTCTCGGTCCTGGGCAGCGCCGAATTCTGGCGGCTCACCGGCAGGTCCCTCCTGTGGACAGGCCTCGCGGTCTTCATGAAGACCTTCCTGGGCATGGTCATAGCCCTCCTTCTCAACGTCGAGTACCGCGGCCGCAAGATAGCGAGGATACTCTTCATAGCCCCCTGGGCCTCCTCGGTGCCCATAAGCGTGCTGCTGTGGAGCTGGGTGTACAACCCCCAGTTCGGCCTCCTCAACCACAGCCTCAAGCTCCTGGGCATCGCCAACCCGCCCGTCTGGGTGGGCTACCCCCTCTCGGGCTTCATAGCCGCGATATGGGTGGACATCTGGCTGGGCGTGCCCTTCATGGCCCTCGTCTTCCTGGCGGGCATCCAGTCCATATCCGAGGAGCAGTACGAGTCGGCCTACCTGGACGGGGTCAACTCCTTCCAGAAGTACTTCTACATAACCCTGCCCAGCATCAAGCGCATCCTCCAGATAGCGACCCTCCTCTCGGCGCTGTGGACCTTCAACGACTTCAACTCCATCTACATCCTCACCGCGGGGGGGCCCGTCAACTCGACGGACATCCTCATCACCTCCATCTACAAGAACGCCTTCGTGTACGCCCACTTCGACAGGGCGGCGGTCATGGCGGTGGTCACCTTCCTCATCCTCACGGCCATCAGCATGGTGTACGCAAGGTCCTACTTCAAAGAGGAATCGGCATGAAGCGGCCTCGGCACGCCAAATGGAAGGACAGGGGCAAGCCCATCATCGTGGTCCTCACGATTGCCCTCCTTCTCGTGATGCTCTTCCCCTTCTTCGTGATGATCACGACCATGCTCCGCTCGAGCACCGAGGTCTACATCGCCCCCCCGCGCTGGCTGCCCCAGGTCCCGACCCTGCGCAACTTCGTGACCGTGTGGACCCAGTACCTCCTCCTTGGCTACTTCAAGAGCAGCACCATCATCGCCATCGGCTCCACGGCGCTCAACCTCCTCCTCAGCATACCCGCCGCCTACGCCATAGCGCGGCTTCGCTTCAAGGGCCGCCAGCTGGCCCTCTACCTCTTCCTCGTCGTGCAGATGTTCTCGCCCATCGTGGTGGTCATCGCCCTTTTCAAGACCTTCTCCAAGCTCGGCCTCCTCGACAGCTACGGGGGCCTCATCGTGATCAACGCGGTCTTCAGCATGGCCTTCTCCATCTGGCTCCTCTCGGGCTACTTCAAGAGCATACCCGTCGAGGTGGAGGAGGCGGCCTTCATCGACGGCGCCACGCGCAGGCAGACGGTCCTGAGGATAATCCTCCCCATCGCAGCCCCGGGCCTGGTCACCACCTCGATCTACACCTTCATCGCGGCGTGGAACGAGTTCCTCTTCGCCCTCTCCTTCATCCAGTCCCAGGACAAGATGCCCCTCACGCTCGGGCTGTACCGCTTTGTCGGGCGCTGGTCCAGCCAGTGGGAGCTGCTCACGACAGCCGCCTTCCTCGCGGTCATACCCGTCCTCGTGCTCTTCTACGTGATCGAAAAGCGCCTTGTCGCAGGCCTCGCTGGAGGGGCCGTCAAAGGCTAGCCCATCCCAAGGACGTCATGATGAAAAAGGGAATCAACTACTGGGCCTTCCCGCCCAAGGGGGACGGCAGCCCGATAGGACCGCTGGGCGCCATGAAGGCGGCCAGGGAGCTGGGCTACGACAGCCTCGAGCTCACGATAGAGGCCGAGGGGGAGCTCAGCTGCGCGACAGGCCAGGCCCAGGCCGAGGGACTGCGCGCGGCCGCCCAGAAGGCAGGCATCGGGCTGCCGACGGTCGCCTCGGGGCTCGCCTGGGGCTGCTCGCCCACCGACCCGGACCCGCAGGTGAGGGCCAAGGCCCTCGAGAACTCGAAGCGCTGCCTCGAGCTCTGCTCCTGGCTCGGGGCCAGGACCCTCCTGTACCTTCCCGGCATGGTCTCGGCCTGCTTTGTGCCTGGCTTCGCGCCCCAGCCCTACGACGAGGTCGCCACGCGCGCGAGGGAGGCCGTCGAGGCCCTCCTCCCCCTGGCCGAGAGACTCAAGGTCAAGCTGGCCATAGAGAATGTCTGGAACAGGTTCCTCCTGAGCCCCGTGGAGATGCGCGACTTCATAGACCAGTTCCGCTCCGAGTGGGTGGGCTCCTATTTCGACGTGGGCAATGTCCTCCTGTACGGCCACCCCGAGGACTGGATCAGGATCCTGGGGAAGCGCATAGCCGCAGTCCACATGAAGGACTTCAGGACCAGCGTGGGCAACCTCGACGGCTTCGTCGACCTGCTCTCGGGCGATGTGCGATACCCGGCGGTGATGGCCGCGCTGCGAGCGCAGGGCTACGACGGCCCCTGCACCGCCGAGATAGTTCCGGGCAAGCCGGGGGACGCCGAGAAGGCGATCGCCGCGCTTCGAATCATCGAGAAGATGTAGGGGGATGAGCATGGTCAAGGTGGCGTTGAGCGGCGTGGGCTTCATGGGCAAGACCCACCTCGGGGTCTATCAGAAACTGGGCAATGTCGAGGTCGTAGCCCTCAACGACGTGAGGAAGGCCAACACCGAGATCACGAGCCTGGACGCCGGCGGCAACATCAAGGCCTCGAGCGGGGCGATAGACCTGAGCAGGACGCGCAAGTACACGGACTTCGCGGCGATGCTCAAGGACGGGGGCTTCGACTTCGTCGACATCTGCCTCCCCACCTTCCTCCACGCCGAGTACTCGATCAAGGCCCTCGAGGCCGGCTATCACGTCTTCTGCGAGAAGCCCATGGCCCTCTCCCAGGCCGAGACCTCGGCCATGCTCGCCTCGGTCAAGAGCAGCGGGAAGCTGTTCAGCGTGGGGCAGTGCCTGCGTTTCTGGCCCGCCTATGTCGAGGTCAAGCGCCTCATCGACTCGGGCGACTACGGCAAGGTCAAGTACGCCGAGTTCGCCCGCTTCTCCGCGCCCCCAACCTGGGGCTGGGAGGACTGGCTCTTCGACGCGAAGCGCTCGGGAAACGCTGCCCTCGACCTCCATGTCCACGACGCGGACATGCTCCTCCACCTCTTCGGCAACCCGGTCTCGCTCAGGTCCAGCGGCGTGGTCGAGAAGGACGGGGGCGTGTCGCACATCGCGACGCTCTACAGCTACCCCGGCTTCACCGCCGCCTCGACCGGAGGCTGGATCTGCTCCGACTCCTTCGGCTTCAACATGCGCGCCTTCTTCGTCCTCGAGGGCGCCACCATCGAGCTCGACTTCTCCAAGGAGCCCCTGCTCAGCCTCTGCCCCAAGGGCGGGAAGAAGGCCGCGGTGCCCCTCGCCGAGGGGGACGGCTATTTCCACGAGCTCGGCGATTTCGTCGCGGGCATACAGGCGGGCAGGCTGTCGGGCAGGGTGACCGGCGCCTCGGCGGCCGAGTCGGTGAGGCTCGCCCTCACCGAGATCGAGTCGGTGAGGCAGGGCAAGGAGCTGCCCTTCCACCCGGCATGAACGGCCGCGAGCGCGTGGGCGCGGCCATGCGCCACCAGAGGACCGACCGCGTGCCGGTCTTCTGCCAGCTGGCAATCGGCCACTACATGAAGCACTCGGGGCTCCCGCCCAGCTCCATCTGGTTCTCGCCCCAGGCCCTCAGCGAGGCTTTTGTGGCCCTGGCGGGCGAGTATGACTTCGACGGCATCATCGTGAACCTCCCCGGGAGGCCGCCTGACTGGAGGGAGCGGATCCTGTCGCAGGAGGAAGCCGAGGGGGGCACTGTCCTCCACTGGGACAACGGCGGCTCGAGCACTGTGCCGCCCAACGACAATGTCCACTACCATTCGAAGGAAGTCCTGCCGGGGATAGAGGACCTGGACCCCGCCCAGCTCTTCTACGTCGAGCCCCACAACATCACCGAGGTGAAGTATCCCTTCTACTACGACTTCGCCGAGGGCGGGCGACGCAGCCAGGACGAGGGCTTCTTTCCGCCCTACGTCCTCGACACCCTCAAGATGACCATCGAGAAGGCGGCTGGACGCTTCCACGTCTCCTCCGAGGTCTTCTCCCCCTTCACCCAGCTCATGGAGCTCCTGGGCTATTCGAACGGCCTCATGGCCCTCATCGACCAGGCCGAAAGATGCGAGGCCATCCTCGAGAAGCTGGCGCGGGGCACGGCAGTCCTGGCGCGCCTCCAGGTGGAGGCGGGAGCCGACTCGGTCCTCGTGTCCTCGGCCTTCGCAGGCGGGGGCTTCATATCCAGGGACTTCTATGAGCGCTTCGTGCTGCGCTTCGAGGCCCAAGTCATAGCCGAGCTGCGCAGGCAGGGCGACACGCCCGTGTACGTCCACACCTGCGGCAGGATAGGCGACCGCATAGACCTCATACAAAGGGCGGGCTACGACGGGGTGGACACCATGGACCCGCCGCCCCTCGGCGACACCGATATAGTCAAGGTTGGACGCGAGTACGGGGGCGCCCTCTTCCTCAAGGGCAATGTGGACCCCGTGCACCTCATCCTCGAGGGCTCGCCCGACCAGGTGCGCCAGGAGGCTGCTCGGCTCATAGCTGCCCTGGGCAGGGATGGAGGCTACATCCTCTCGAGCGCCTGCTCTGTTTCGCCCGAGGCGCCACGGGCCAACATCCTCGCCCTGTCCGAGGCGAGCAGGGCAGCGGACCGGTCCTAGAGCTCTCCTTCCTTAGTATATGCCCCAAAGAGCCTCGTCCAATCCCTCTGGCCTTGGACCCAGCCTCCAATTCCGCTAAAAAGCCCAGTTTCTTGACACATGCCCTTTTATAATTAGACTTGAATTGTGCATGGTTGCCTTGGGCCCAATTGCACCCACAGACTGTCCAATGGAGGGAAGTTATGCTAAAGAGAGTCGCACTTATTGCCGCCGCTGCGCTGGCCGTCGGGTCCGGTCTTTTCGCGCAGGACCTGAAGGTAGCTGTAGCCCAGCTGTCGCCGGCCGCCACAGAGGCCTACTCGAAAATCATCCAGGCCATAGCTGACGTGGAGGGAAGGAAAATCAGCCTCCAGGTCCTGCCCTTCGCCCGCGCGGTTTACCTTATCGAGACCAAGGACGCTGACATCGAGTCCACCCTGATCCAGAACCCCGACAAGGCGAAATGGGCAGCCTTGAAATACGACTTCTCCACCGCCGATGCGATCAAGATCGCCTTCGTCCTCTTCACCAACAAGTCCAAGCCGATCAGCGTCGCCGACCTCAAGTCGGGCAACGCGAAGGGCTTCAAGATCGAGACAGATGCGACCCTGCTCGATTACTTCCCCTTTGCGCTCTCGGCGTCAACCAATGTCGAGGCCAGCCTCAAGAAAGTCGACTCCGGCGCGATAGACGGCTTCCTCTTCTCGCAGGGTTCGGCCGATCCGGTCCTGAAACGCCTCGGCGCCAAGAACGTCCAGAGGCAATACTACGACACCTTCACGGCAGCGTTCCTGCTGCAGAAGGGGGGCCGGGGCGGCCCGCTGGACGCGATGATCAGCGACGGCATCGCGAAGCTCAAGGCGAACGGCAAATACCAGGAGATCATGGGTCCCTACTCCGCAGTCGCCTCCAAATACATCGACTGGCAGCCATAAGCATCCACAAGGAGGGAAGCTATGAAGCTTCGCAGCAAGATCCTGGTACCCGTCGTGATCGTGTTCTTCCTCGGCTTGGCCTCGTTCATCCTCTTCCTCACCCTGGACCAGTCGAGGAAGAAGAGCGCGGAGCTCATGACCTACGCCGACAACCTGACCAACATGGCAGCGACGGTGAACAGCGCCTACCTGTGGAACATCGACACCCAGGGCCTCAACCTGAGCCTCGGCTCCTTCCGCAGGATCCGCGAGGTCGTGGCGATAGAGGTGAAGGACGCCAAGGGCAATTCCGTGGCCAAGCTCGAGGCCGACAAGAAGCCGCCCAACCTGATCGTGAAGCAGGAGGACATCGCGCACGACGGAGAGAAGATCGGAGTGGCGGTCCTCACCTTCACGGACTCCTTCGAAAGGGGCGAGATAAGGTCCCTGGCTCTCCTGGTGACCGGCCTCATGGCCCTAATCTTCGCTCTAGTGCTCGGCGTCCTCCTCGGGGTCACAGGGCCTGTCGTGTCGGCCATCAAGAAGCTGCTGGTCCTGATCGGGGCTATCGCCAAGGGGGACCTCTCGGTCGAGACGGAAGCCATCCTGCTGGCCAAGAAGGATGAGATAGGGGACATCTGCAGGTCCGTGGAGACGATGCGCGACAGCCTCCGCGTCACCTTGGGCACGATCAAGGCCACCGCCGAGAACGTCAGCGGCGGGTCGGAGCAGATCAGCCAGACCGCCCAGATACTCTCGCAGGGCTCAAGCGAGCAGGCGGCCAGCGCGGAGGAGGTGTCCGCGTCCATGGAGGAGATGGCCGCGACCACCAAGCAGAACACCGACAATTCCCTCGCGACCGAAAGCCTCTCGCGGAAGGCCGCCAAGGACGCGGAGGAGGGCGGTCTGGCCGTGGCGGCGACCGTCCAGGCGATGAAGAAGATAGCCTCGAGCATCTCGATCATCGAGGAGATTGCCCGGCAGACCAACCTCCTGGCGCTCAATGCCGCCATCGAGGCTGCCCGTGCCGGCGATGTGGGCAAGGGTTTCGCGGTCGTGGCCAGCGAGGTCCGCAAGCTAGCCGAGCGCTCGCAGAAGGCGGCGGGCGAGATATCAGTCATGTCTTCGGAATCGATGGCGGTCGCCGAGAAGGCCGGCGGCCTCCTGGGGAGCATGGTCCCTGACATCAAGAAGATGGCCGAGATGATGCTCGAGATCTCGAGCGCGAGCCGCGAGCAGAACATCGGCGTGGAGCAGGTCACATCGGCCATCGGCCAGCTCGACCGGGTCATCCAGCAGAACGCCACGACCTCCGAGACCCTGGCCACATCCTCGGAGGAGCTGTCGGGACAGGCGACCGAGTTGCACGCGGCGATGGCCATCTTCAAGCTCTCGGACACGCCAAGCCAGGGATCCACGAGGAGGGAAGCCTCGGCCAGCGGAGAAAAGCCCGTCCAGAAACGCACGGCCCTGCCTCAAGCAGCCAAGCCGAGGGCGGACACGAGGGCGATCATGGTCCACAAGGACCCGGTCGATGAGGGCTTCGAGGATTTCTGAAACGCTTCTCGAGACGCTCTAGGGCCAGGTCGAGGTCCAGCGTCTCGAGGCTTCCCCCGGCCCCGGCGAGGAGCCCCATCTCGGCCAGCTTCCGGAGCGAGTCTTCCACCTCGAAGTCCAGCTCGGCCCCAAGCTCCTCCCTGAAATAGCGCTCGATCCTCTCGTCGAGCCGCCTCTCGCTGTAGCGCTCGCCCGCCTCGAAGTGGAGGAAGTAGTAGCCCAGGATGAGCTCCTTGCACTCCTCCTCCTCGGCCTCGTCGAGGAGGTACTTGAAGACGCCCGAGTTGTTGTCGAGGTTCTGGAAGTACAGGCTCTCGGTGAGGGACTTGAGGTACTTCTCGATGGTGTTCCTGTAGCCCAGGAAGGCCTTCAAGGCGACGCCGAAAAGGCCGCCCACCAGGGCCCAGAACCCGACCTGCGTCCACAACTGCTCGACATTGCGGCCAAGGACATAGCCGAGGATCTTGTAGAGCGAGGAGACCGCGCCTATCGCGAGGGGGAGGGCGACCTTGGCCTTGTCGAAGAGCCTGATCTCGATCTGGGTGTCGGGGAAGAGCATCTCGAGGTCAACCGTGGGCACGTTCTTGAAGAGCTTGAGGTATACCCTGTCGGTGGCGTACTTGCCCTGCCCCGTGCGGCTCAGTTTTTTCCCCCCGGTCCCTCCCTCCTTGAGCTGGAAGACAAGGGCGACGTTCCGGAAGACCGTATAGTCGTATTTCTTCCTGAAGAGGAGGGTCTTCTTCACGCTGCTCTCGGGATACTCCTCCCTGAAAAAGAGGGCGAGGAGCTCGTAGCGCTCGAGATCGACCTTGAGCTGGAGCCCCCAGGGCGAGGCGCTCTTGAAGGCGGCCTGGATCCTCTCCCGCGTGATCTCGCGGTAGTTGGCTCGGGTCAGGACCGTCCTCAGCCCCTCGAGGAGCTCGGTCTGGGTCTCGGCCTTCGAGGAGATCCCGGGTATGATCCCGGAGATCCTGTCCGGGTCGAGGGCCGCATAGGAGGCCTTGAGGCGCTCGAGGTCCCTGTAGAACTCGGCGTGGTAGATCGACTCCACGAGGGAGCAGAAGGAGGAGAAGCCCTCCCGCCCTGAAGAGTCGCCGATCCTTCTCTCGAGATGGCCGATGAGGTCCCGCTTCGAGAAGGGTATGAAGTTCTCGCGTGTCATGCTGCGCACCGCCTTTCGCCGGGGCCTCTCGTGGCGGCCCCTTGAGCGTGCAGTGTAGCGCGTCGGAGCTCCGCAAGCCACCATTGTCTTCAAAAAGCGCGCTTGACCCCACTCCCACATTGATATGCACGCGCCGGGACCTTGGCGAACCTGGGCAGAATAGCCTTGGTATTCCATGCAAGCATCCGCGCAGCAAGCGTGGATCGGCCTCATCCACGACGTCACGAGTGGATGAGAACCTCGAGTGACTGCGCCCCTATCATCTGTGGTTCTCGGGAGCATTGGACGGGAGGAAGCTAGCCTTTGCCTGGCACTCGCTCTTTCGCGAGCTTTTTAGCCTCCAAGACCAGGTTTGGCGTCATGAGTCTGGCGACACTTTCTCTTACGGCTATTGCGGCATATTTCTCCGACACCTCATCCAAGCCGGAATAGATAGACGCGGCGCGACTGTACCACTTGTATGCCTGGATATAGTCTAGTGCGATCCCCTTACCATTTTCATAGGCGAGGACGAGCTCGTACTGCGCGTCGGCATCGCCTTGCTCGGCGGCCTTGCTGTGCCATCTCGCCGCCGCCGTGCAATCTCTTGCGAGACCCTTGCCGCAGAAGCCCGCGTATCCCAGCCAGGACTGGCCAAGAACACTTCCCTTTTCCGCGGACGTAGTGAACCAGGACTGCGCTTCGCCACAGTCCTGGTTCACGCCGTCTCCATCGAAACACGCACATCCAAGCATCGTCTCGCCGTTGGGCTAGCCCTGTTCCGCTGCCTTCCGGCACCACACCGCCGCCTCGGCATGGTTCATGGCGACACCCCTACCGGTGAAATACGCATATCCCATACATGACTGGCTTGAGGCATTACCCCGCGGCGCAGTCTTGGGCAGAAAATCGAATGGTTCGGCGGCGGTGGCGCAAACCGCGATGCAGGCAAGAATGCGGACCCAAGCCGTTCTACACATTTTATAGCTCCCGAAGGGCCGCAAGCGCAGGCTCGGGGATGGGACTATTAGTTGATGCCCGTCGCGTTTATTTTGTCGACTATCGACTGGATGTATCCGTATTGTTCGGTGTATTCGGCAATGGACGCCTTGGCCTTGCTGACGAGATCACCCAGCTGGCTGAGCTCCGTCGAGGAGAAGAGCATGTCCCCCCAGGCTGTGGTCGAGTGCATGAGGAGGAGAACCTTGTCACCCTTGGTCTGATTGAACTCGAAGCGGAACACCAGTCCATCCTTGCTCCACTCTCGCGATCCGTCGAAATTGAGCTGCTTGATCTGCTGGTAGTCAACGACATTGATATCCTTGATCTCCAGCTCCTGCATCCCCTTTTGAATCGAGGCCAAGGTTTCCCCGAACCGTGTCGCAAAAGGTCCATCGAGGTAGAGGCAATGATCGGGCGTGGCCAGGATGATCGTCCCCTTGGAATCTCCGGTCACGACCAGATTGACACCATTGTGCGTCCTCATCTCTCCCACCTTCACCGACGGGTTCTGTTGGGCGACGACGGCCAGCCCAAGCGACAGCAAAAGGACAGGAATGAATTTTCTCAGCATTTTAGGTCTCCTCAGCGAAATCTGGATTCCCATACGGGAACTTGCGAAAATGTAACCTTGACCTTCAACAACTTCTGATCGCTTCCAGGTGCCAAATCGTCGAGACTGTTAGGCCGAGACAGCGTTCCTGTCCTTGCTTGCCGCGGGACTCGGCCTTTGCAGTTTCGCGCCAGCCCGTCCAGGGGCGACGTTGACAATGTCGCTGGTGCTCAATTTCATCACCGTCCGCTCACTTCTCCATTGAAGGGTGCACTCAACCCGGATGGGAATCTTCGCCCCGGAAGCCCCGCCCTGCTGAGCGACATGTCTGATGTACTCTCCCCGCTCTAGCTCGGAAGAATCGATGATCGAGGGCATGAGTTCCTTCAGGATAGGGAAATTAGATGCGGACTTCCCCAGAAAACACGCGGGCTCGCCTCCCAATCTTCCTGCCATGGCGATGTTGAGATCGACGATATTTCTCATGACGATATCGATGTAGACCACGCGCCGATGCATCGAGAGCAGAGATTTATCATCGCAAGCTTCGGACAAGCCTTGAGCCCTGCCCAGGCGAGCTAAGTGCATGTTGATTCGCTCTCGCAGCGCTGCCCCATCGACGGGGATTCTGAGGTAATCCACCGCTCCGAGCTCGCGCGCCAAGCGGACATCATCCGCGAGAACCGCGGATGCCATGAAAAGCACTTGGACATGAGCTGTCCTCGGGTCTTTCAAGAGGTCTCGGCACAGCTCAAAGCCTGAGCGATCGGGGGGAGCGATACCTATCACGGCAAGATCGGGAATGAATCCCTGCCGGACGAACTTGAATGCGAATACCGCATTCGCCGCTGCCCTCGCATCATGTTCAATGCCGAGCAACACCGCCAACTTGGTCATGTCCTCGAGGTCATCGCCTACCACAAGTATTGTCGATCGTGCCGCCATGATGCGCTCCTAGGGCGAGCTGAGCGTCACCGTGGTGGTGTCGCTGCAGCTTCCGACAGTTGGATTGTTTGTGAAGGGCTTGGTGGTCAAGATGATGGAGTAGCGTTTGGGGTTCCCTGTCCCGGAGCTTCCGCTGGTGGCCGATGCCCCGCTGGCGAGCCTGACGGTGTACCCAGAAAAGTCGTTGGTGAGTTCGACGACCATGGCGATTTGCAGGGCAGTGGTCGCGGTGCCAAAGGGAAGTGTCGAGGCGGCTGCCGCCGGGGTAACAATGATCAAGGTGTTCGAGGCGAGGGCATCGGAGAGGCTTAAGGTGCCGGTGGTCGCCGCGAAGCTGGGGATTGATGCCGCCGCGATGATTGCGATGAGGATGAGGGACTTGGAAAGCGATGCCAACTTCATAAAATGCCCCTTCTGCCCAGGCTTGGCCTTGTTTGATATGTCTTACGCAATTTTCATGCCAGTTTCCTTTACTAGCATTCCCAATGGAGTGTTTGGCCTTGGAGCAATCTCTGTCCGCCCTTGCTTAACGCGACAAGCCGAATGCAAATAAAAGACTGCCCTCGATCCACAACAGGTTGCCGCCCGGCGAAACCTGCATGGCATTGTATCGATTGCAACAGTTTGATGGTTTCAAGTGTCTATTTTGGAACAGACAATTTTCCTGGAATGCAGCTACGGCAAATGGCTATCGAGCCGCTTCCTGGTTCTTCAACGTGCCGCCAGCCGCGTTTCCCAGCCTGAAGGACCGCTTGAGGCCAGCGCGGAGACAAAAGCAAGCTCTCCCTTTGAACGCCAGAACCTTCAAAGGAAGGGCCACAAATCCGACCGTGCTTCGAGCGCTTCTCTGTCAGTTCGTTACAAAAGAGAAGCACAGGATATCGCTATAGGTTTCGGCATAGAGTAAGGATGAGGATGCGAACGAGATGGAAACAGGATTCTGAAAGCGAAAAGCTCCAGTCCTTGAATTGACCGAAGCGATCTTTTGGCCAGTTGTCGTGAGGGTGAATCAGCGGTCGGTAGTTGCATCGGTCACGGTGTAGGGAAGCACATCAGGATTGACGAGGTTCTGATTGCTCCCTAAAAGCTTGCTGCCATTACTGCCATGCAGCCGGACAGCGTATCCGTATTGGTTGTTGGAGTATTCGGTTGCCGTCGCGATCAGATCGTTGACCGCTCCCGCCAGCAGCAGAAGAGCGCTAGCCTCATTGGTTCCCTGGATAAAAAACGAACAGGCCAGCTCGACAATGCCTGACAGGGCTAGGCTGGTGGTAGTTGTCGCAGGATTGGCGAAGCTGGGGAGGGCCACAGCGACCAAGCTGACCAGCGCGAATGGCTTTTAATTCGATGGACTTTTCATGGGCGATGCTCCTCGTGTCCCTGATTTAGACCTTGTGACACGGCACAGAAATCAATATTAATGCCAACTTTCATGACAAGCTTGAGAATTCAAGAAATGCATGGAAAAACCGAGCTTTTGCGTCCTCAAGGCCCCGATCCTCTCCCTTCGGTGCGGCATCGGCTACAATGACGGTCAATAAATGTGGGACAGTTGAGTCGAAAGAGCAAATATTATGTAATTTATAGGACACTGTGGTGGCAGGACATTTCAGCTGGAAAAAAAATCGCGATCCTTGGTGTCAAGCCATAAGCGCAAGACTTCAATCGCAATGGAATCATCCACCGGACGCAGCATGGGTTCAGCAAAGCCAGCGCTCAGTCGCAAGAGCTCTCGAGGGGGAAAAAGCTCTTCAGGCCCAGGACGTCGATGATGAACGATATCTTGGGAGGCAGGTCGCAGAACACGATATCTACTTTTTGCTTCCAGGAGTCGAGAAGGGCATTCGTCAACGCGCCGACCCCCGTCGACGAAATGTAGCTGACTCCTTTGAGATTTATTCGTATTCTTTTCCAACCGGCGCAGCTTGTGACGATATGCGACAGCAGGTCCTGGAGGTCTCCCGATAGGGGGTAGTCGATACTCCCGGAGAGCATGACCAGCAGGCTCGACTGGGCCTCGCTGATGCGTATCTCCGCGCCATTATGCTTTGTGGAAAATTCGAGTGCTTCGCTCGCTAGCAAGGCTAGGCGGCTCTCGGGCTGGTTGAAAATTGAGTGCTGCATCTGGTCCTACCTATCACTCTACCAGATTTTTCCTTGGTATGCAAAGAATATTCCCAGTTATTATCTTCGCCCCAAGAAGGCGAGGCCTGGAAATAATGCCCATAGCGAGATTCTCATCGTCTAAAGCGACGGACCCGCCTGCGAGAATCACCCGGATGCGCGCCCTCAGCACTTCGGGATCGACCGGATGCATGGGGTAGTCAACCGCGCTTATTTTGAAGTCTCGACGTTCGTTCGCAGCCAGCGCCTGCTTCGCTTCCAAGCGGGCTCCTGTCACACCCTACGTATTGACTCATTTCGCGGGCGCGATTAATCTACAGCCGTGGTTTGCGCAGGAGCGGGCGACATGAGTCTTAAATGAATCGAGTTGGCATTGATGCAAAAATTCCGAGCCCATCCGCAGTTGCGGGCGGTCGCTCGTCTTTCGCCGTGGTCATCGTCAACTTCCGCACCTCACATCTCGTGCTCGACTGTCTCGATTCCCTCGACTCGGACATTGCCAACAGGGGACGGATGCATGTAGTCGTTGTCGACAACGACTCGCGGGACGGGTCGGTGGAGCTCATCCGCCAGGCCGTCGCTGCCTCAGGCCGGGGCTTCTGGATCACCGTAGTGGCTGCCGATCGGAACGGCGGCTTCGCCTCCGGCAATAACATCGGCATTGGCGTCGCACGCCGCTCCTTGCGCGACCTCGCGGCCATCGTGCTCCTCAACCCTGACACCATCGCGAGGCCTGGCTGCCTCGTCCGCCTTGTCGATTTTCTCGCGTCGCGCCCCAAGGCGGGCATCGTCGGCGCATCCCTCGAAAACGGCGAAGGTGGACCTGAACCGTCTGCCCACCGTTTCCCCTCGCCGCTCGGAGAGCTCGAGGGCGCCTCTGCCTTCGGCCCGCTGACACAGCTCCTCCGGGGCCATGTCGTCACGCCGCCTATCCTCGACCAGGCCCATGTCTGCGATTGGGTGTCTGGAGCCTGCCTCGCGATCAGGCGAGAAGTTCTCGACGGTGTCGGAAGCCTCGACGAGGGCTATTTCCTCTACTTCGAGGAGGTGGACTATTGCCGCAGGGCGAATATAGCCGGCTGGGAATGCTGGCGCCTGCCGGATGCGACAGTCGTTCACCTGGAAGGGGCATCCACGGGAATCAAGATCAAGCGCCGCCGGCGCCCGGCATACTGGTACGCATCGCGGCGGCGCTTTTTCGCCGTCCATCTCGGTCTAGCCGGACTGCTTGCGGCCGACACGCTCTGGTCACTCGGTCGGGCGTCTCTCGTCCTGCGAAGAGCCCTGCGCCTGGGCGGCAATCGGGCCGCGGACGACGAGCCCCTGTCGCAGGCCCGGGATCTTCTGACCGGGGATATCAAGGCCTTGCTCCGCGGCGAGCTGGGGCGGCGGACTACGGCGCGTTAGCATGGAAGCCAGGGTGGACGTTGTCGTCATTGGACTGAACTCTGAGCGCCTCCTTGGCGACTGCCTCGCGAGCGTCGCCGCATCCGGCGACGCCGGCTTTGTCGCCGATGTCTACTATGCCGACGGCGCATCCACGGACTCGTCGCGCGACATCGCGGCGGGGCTGGCAGCCAAGGTCATCGAGGTCGTATCGGAAAGCCCTTCTCCGGGGCGGCAGCGCAACGCTGGCTGGAGGGCGGGTAGCGCTGAGTTCGTGCAGTTCCTGGACTCCGACACCGTTATGGCGCGCGGCTGGCTCGAGCAGGGCCTCGAGTCCTTCAGCGGCGACGTCGGCGCGGTATTCGGCGACGTGCGAGAGCGCCATCCCGAACGTTCGGTCTACAACTGGATCGGAGACCAGGAATGGAACTGTCGGCCGGGCGAGGCGGCGGCTTTCGGCGGCATCGTCCTCATCCGGCGCAAGGTACTCGAGGCCACAGGGGGTTACGACGAGGAGCTTATTGCCGGAGAGGACCCCGAGCTCGCCTATCGCGTCAGGAAGGCTGGCTTCCGTCTCGTTAAGCTCGAGGCTCCGATGGTGACCCACGACCTCGAAATGCTGCGGCTTGGGCAGTACCTTCGGCGCGCCTATCGCACGGGTCATGGCTTCGCGGAGGTTCATGCGCGACACCCCGATTTTTGGCGCGCCGAGACGCGCCGACTTTGTCTTAGGGCCGGATCCTTCATATTGGGGATCTGCCTGTTTTCTGCCGCCTTCCTCACTCCTTGGATGCTCGCCGCGCCAGCGCTTGGATGCGGCGCGCTGCTGAGGCCGCGGCTCCTTCACGTCGGAAGGCTGGCGCGGGAGCGCGGTCTTGGCCGAAGGGAGGCCAGGGTCTACGCTTGGCATGCCTCGCTCGTGGTTCTTCCCCAGTTTTTCGGCGTGCTCCGCTACTGGTGGGGCCGCATCTCGGCGAGGCCTCTCACAAACAGGAAGCGTCTGGTGGAGAGGGCGGCGCAGGGCACAAAGAGGGAAAGGGGCATTTCAAGGGAGGCCGGCGATTAGGGGCAATTTGTTCGATTCGCTGGCCGAGGAAGAGCGATCATTCCTTGCAGATTTCGTCCGCGAGAGCCTCGACCTCGACGACCGGCCCGGTGCGGTCTGGATCCGTTCTTTCCAGGAAGGGCACAAGCAAGTCGACAGTTCCGACAAGTACCACGTGGGAGATCGGCGAGGCAGGCTCCTCGCCTTTCTCGATGTGGCCAACGCCAGCTACCCCGATTCGGTCGCCTGTCAAGTGCAGGCGGCCCAGAGCGCAGCGGGCCGCGCGGGCGCGAAGCTGGGGGCTGCCATACTGACCCCTCTCAAGACGGGATCGGTGCAGGGCAAGTCCTGCTCGATCTACATGAACCTCACCGGACTCCGCCCATCGAGACCCGCGCGCTTTGTCGCCAGGCTCGCACTGGCTCCGCGAGTCCTCGACTGGATCGTCGGGATTGCCGCGGAGACGGGGCAATCCTTCGGCCCGGCCGAGATCGGCAAGCACGTAGTCGCGCCCCTCGAATGGATGGCCGAGTCCGACAGCTTTTCGAAGATCCAGAGGACCGAGGCGGAAGGCGCGCTTAGCGCCCTCGCCCGAGGGAACTGGATTCCGCGCTTCGTCCTATCGCACAACGATCTCTGGCCTGGGAACGTCATGGTCCAAGCCCGGATAGGCCGCTTCGCCGCGTCCTTCGGGCTTGGCAGCCTGAAAGTGATCGACTGGGGCTCCTCATCAAGCGTTGGGATCCCCTCTTTCGACCTTATCTACTACGCCGAAACAGCCGGGATTTCAGACGGGCTTGCCAGGGCGAAGCTGGAGAAAATCTGGAAGTCGGCTGGCACGGATCCCCGGTCCTGCTACTACGATCTCGTCGCGGGGCTCGGTCGACTGGGCATGAATCGAAACAACTTTCCCCTGGACAATTACCTCGTAACCGTCGAGAAATGCGAGGATATCTATCGTCGGCTCGCTGGAGCAGACATGGAGTCCGGCTCCGCGGGGGCTCCCTCCGTTGCGGCGAGGGAGAACGTGACGAGGCTCCCCGCGCAGAGAACATAGACCGGCGACAGCATGGCATTCATCAGGGAATCCAGCATGAAGATGGCGAGGATGAGGCTGAGTATCACCGCGTCGACTGCATAGGCGGGCTGGATCGGCATGGGCCCGCCGCGTCGTCTTCGATATGAGCTGAATATCCGCCACGGCCCGATTCCAAGAGTGAAGAAGACGCTGATCAGGCCCGCGAAGCCATTGGTGCTGAAGAGTATCACCCAGAGCGAATCGACCATCTGGAAGGTCTTCCCGGTGCTGGGGTCGATGGGCCAACCCCGGCCATAACCGCCCCATCCGAAGACCGGACGGAGGAGGGCCTTCGCGCCGAACAGATCCTCCTGTCGAAGTCGCCAGGTGAGGGAAGCGATCCGGTCGGCATCGAAAAATCTACCCGCAAAGGCTTGCACCTGCCCGATCCCCAGCAGGTTGGTGGAGCGGAGGGCGAGGTAGGCGAAAATGCCGAGAAGCAGCCATCTCATGGCTCGGGTAGAGCCGGTCCGCGCGTAGTAGAGCGAGGATGCGAGACCGATGGAAAGATAGATCCATCCGTTCGCGGACTTGCAGAGAACGGTGATGACAATCAGCAGCATCGCCGTTGCCGAGATGGGAAGAACGCCTAACCTTTCGAGCTTTCGCGTCCGCCAGAGACAGAAGGCCGACAGCGAAGCGGCCGCCATCCAGGTCGCAAGCATCAGACCATGCTGCAGGAAGACTATCGGCCGGTAGCCCCCGTAGCGGATGGTCTGGAGAAACTCGGATGGAGAGAAACCATAGACGATGTTGGAAAGCTGAGGGCTCATTCTCAGCTCGAAGAGGACAGGAAGGACGTAGGCGAGGCCGCCGACAACGATGCCTTTCACGAGGATGCGAAGGGACTCTGGTTCCGTGAAGTACTTGCGGCCTGCCCAGTAGCAGACGCCCCAGCCGGAGACGGCCTTCACCATGTCTGAGAAGCCGTCATAGGCGGTGAGCCCGTTCGAGAAGGCCGTCGCGAAAGGCACGACGACGCAGTAGAAAACGAGGGGCAGATCGTAGAATCGCGGCTTGAGGGGGAAGCGGGCGGATTGACCGGAGACGAGGCCGCCGAGAATCAAGCTAAGGGAAATCGCCATGTATTTGTCGTAGGCCGGGATCCCGGGAATCTTGAGCGTGGCGGTGGGCAGGAAGAGGAATCCCGCCACGACCGTGACGACGACCGCGCGCTGGGGTGTGGTGTTGAGAAAGAGGGCAATCGCCGCGGCAAGCCAGCCGAACATGACGAGCGGGGCCATGAAAGTCATTTAGTCTCTCTCCCTCGGCCGCATTCAGGCCCCTGGCCCGAAGGCCGCCTGGCCCGGCAAGCCAAGCCCCAGGGCCAAGCGCAGGCCCACAAAAATGGCGCATATCGCCAGCAGGGCCGCCGTGGCGATCGCATCCTGCCGCAGGAGGGATAGGCGCTCCTTCCTCAGCCCGAAGTTCACGACCACATAGGACGGCAGATCGTTCAAGGCCACCACGAGGACGATCGCGAAGGCTCCCCCGACCCTCTGCGCGAGGGGCACGAGCGAAAACATGAAGATGATCTTCGCGAGATTGGCCGCGGCGGAGTACTTCGGCTTTCCAATGGCGAAGAGGCTGCGGTCCATCGTCATGATGAGGAGGTAGGGCCACATGCCGAGGGCGAGCATGGGAAAGATCCATGCGGCCGCCTGGTAGCGCTTGTCGAAGACGACCTGGATGGCGAAATCCCCAAAACAGGCGAAAAGCGCGACAAGCAGGCCGAGGGGCAGGAGGAACTTGCCGCGCGAGGCGCCGATCCTCGACCGGAGCTCGCCGCGCGGCAACTGCGAGAATCGCGACATCAAGGGGAAGAGCACCTTGCTTGCGATCCGGTCGACTATCTGCTTGGGCACCTCGGCGAGGGTGATCGCTATTCCGTAGACGCCGAACCAGGCCATGCCCATCAGTTTCCCCAGCAGCATGCGATCCGACTGCGAGGCCAGGAACATGAGTCCGGTCGAGAGGAGTATCCACTTTCCAAAAGACAGCAGTTCACGGAAGGCCCGCGACTCCATCGAGAATTTGTTGGGATGGGCCCGGTCGATCGAATGGCTCCATACCGTGCGAATCAAGGCCCCGAGGAGATCGCCGGCCAGCAAGGCCCAGATGCTCCGAGTGAAGTAGGCCGCCGCGATCATCGCCAGCAGACTGGCCAACTGGATGCCGATGTCCACGGTGATCACACGCCGCTGGTTCATCTCGCGATCCAGGCTGACGATCGAGGTTGACTGGAAGCCTGAAACCAATCCGGCCAGGCCGATGACCGGAATCAGGGCGGCGAGAATGGGTTGCTTGTAGAAATGCGCCGCCGGAATGGCCACCAGGAATGAGATGACCGCGATGATCGCGCTTCGCAGCACCTGCATGGTCCAGGCGGTGTCGAGGAAGGAGCGATCGCCGGCCCTGGAGCTCCGGATGATCGCCGGCTCGAGTCCAATGTCGGAAAGGAGCGACAGGCCGATGATGAATACCCGGGCTGTAGAAATGAGTCCGAATAGCTCGGGCACGAGAAGGCGCGTGAGCACAAGATTTGAGAGGAGCCTGAGAATCTGCGAGAACCCGTATCCGACGAGGATGAAGGCCGAGGCCTCGATAGCCTTCTTGCGATAGTCGACATGCACGTGTATCCCTCTCGTATTTGGCTGCACGGATAATGCACCCAGACTTGTTTCGATGCCGCGGGGGCGCGGCCGCCTAGTCAGTCTCGCGCCCTTCGGCCAGGGTCCGCGCCTCTCGCATGAGCAGCGCGATGCTGGCGGCATGGGGTTTCCTGACTATGCCGAGGTGCTCGGCGGGAATATCGTGGCAGCTGACTTGGCGCGCCCGTCGCCTCCAGCCCATGCCGGGCGCGAACACCCTCGATGGGTCGCTGGAACCGCCTGTCGCGCGGAATGCGAGGACTTCGGCGTTCAGGAAACGGTCGAGCCGCTGGTAGCGCCGGCAGTCGGCCGCGATATCCGGTCCCTCGAAGGGGAAGTCCACGGGCACGCCGCGCTCTTCTGTCCGCGACGATCCCGAGCCTCTTCCGAGGAGGCGGTCGAGCGATGCCAGCCGGGCACTGAGCCTTGCGAGCCCTCGGCCAAGCAGCGGCAGGGGCTCGCGGATGAAGCTGCGCGTCAGGGAAGCCAGTCGCCGCAGGGGCGGGCTGCGATAGGCTTCGGGCAGGGCCGAATCGAAGAGAACCACGACCGGGACCTTTTCGCCCTCCGCTTCGAGCCGCGCCGCGGCCTCATAGGCGACAACGCCTCCATGGCAGAGTCCGAACAGATAATAGGGTCCATGTGGCTGTCTGCTTCGGATGACCTCGATGTACTTTGCAGCGAGAATCTCCACACTCGGGAAGGGGTCGACACCGGGCACATAGCGGGCTGGGACGTGGATGGCCAGGACTGAGCTGATTCCGTCGAGAGCCCGCGCGATGTCCTCGTACAGCTGGATGCCCATTATGCCGATCCATGGCGTCGGATCGGGTCCCTTGGCTATCGTGAGCGCAACCGGCGATTCATCCTTCTCCCGCCTTCCGAGGGCTGACGCTATGCCCTCGACCGTGGGATGGTCGAAAAGGGCACGCAAGGGTAGGTCGACGCCGAATTCCGCCTTGAGCCTGGCTCGCATCCTCATGGCGAGCATGCTCGTGCCTCCGAGGGAGAAGAAGTCTTCGTCGATCGCAACCCGCGCCAGGCCCAGGACCTCGCGCCAGACCGAGGATACGATCGACTCGAGGTCGTTCCTCGGCACGGCCAGCTTCGCGGCCGAATCAGGCAACGCGCCGAGCACCGGGTCGGGAAGTCGATTGCGGTCCGTCTTGCCGCTCGAAGTGAGGGGGAACAGCTCGTGGTCGATGAAATGGCCGGGCACCATGTAATCCGGAAGGGTCCTGCCGAGATGGTTCCGCAACTCCGCCTGGTCGACGGGACTGGAAGCGCGGTAGTGGAGCACGAGCCGCTTGTCCTGCTCGCTCCTCGTCCACACAACGCAGGCCGCCTCGAGGACGCCGGGGAAATCTAGAGCCGCCGCCTCGATTTCTCCCAGTTCTATCCGGAACCCGCGAATCTTGACCTGAAAGTCATTTCGCCCCAGGTACCTGAAATCTCCCGAAGGCAGCTGCTGTACAAGATCCCCGGTCTTGTAGACCCGCCTCCGCTCTCCGCCATCGTCGATCTCCACGAAACGCCCCAGGCTCAGGTCGGGACGGCCCAGGTATCCCTCGGAAAGTCCCGCTCCGCTGATTCCCAGTTCCCCCGGCATTCCCGCCGGCAGCGGCCGGTCTTCGCGCCCGAGCACGTGGAAAGCGGTATTCGCGATGGGTCTCCCGATGCTTGGCGCCGCATCGCCGCGCTCAACGCGATGGAGCGATGACCAAACGGTCGTCTCGGTCGGGCCATACATATTCCAGACAGCCGCGCCGGTATCAAGAAGCTCATCGGCCAGAAGCTTGGGAAGGGCCTCACCCCCCGTAAGGAAGGTCATTCCCGGCCGCGGCCTCCATCCGGTCTCGAGCAGCAAGGTCCAGCGCGAAGGTGTTGCCTGCACGAATGTGATTTCCTCAGCTTCGATCAGCGAGACGATCTTCGGGTTGTCGAAGGTGGTTTCGCTGTCGGCCAGCACGATCATCGCCCCGCAAGTAAGGGGAAGGAAGAACTCGAGCGTGGATATGTCGAAGGTGAAAGTCGTAAGCGCGATCACCCTGTCGTCGCGGGTCATGCCTGGCTCCGAGCGCATGGACTGGAGGAGGTTTGCCAGGGCGCCGTGGGTGATCGGAACACCCTTGGGCTTGCCGGTGGAACCCGAGGTGAACAGAAGGTAGGCCGTCTGCTCCGGTCCGACGACCGGCAAGGCGATGCTCCGAGCAGGAGCGCCCGCGTCGGCGGACAGGATAAGCAAAGACTCGCCGAGGTCGGCCGCCTCGGTCGACAATGAGTCGATGGTGACGACGGCCCCTATTCCGGCATCCCTTACTATCCCCCTAAGGCGGTCCTTGGGATAGCTGGGCTCGAGCGGCACATAGGCTGCCCCCGACTTGAACACGCCCAGAAGCACCGGCAACAGCCAGCGGTCTCTCTTCATGTAGACCCCTGCATGCCGGCCTTTCGAGATCCCGGCGGCGACGAGACGCCGCGCGATGTCGTCGGAAAGGCTGTCAAGGCTCCCGTACGTGAGCGCCTCGCCCTCGGACTTGACGGCCGTGGCTTCCCGGAAGGAATCCAGGTTTTCATCAAACAGCCCGAGGAAGCTGCGCCCGAGAAACTCCGGCTTCCCCGTCCGGTTCGTGCTGTCGACCAGCTCTTTCGCCTTCGCGTCCATGAGGTCCATATGGTCGAGCCTGCCCTCGAAGCCCATCGACAGCGCGCCCGCGATGCGCGCGAAGTTCTCGGAGATTGCCCGCACGCTTTCGGCGCCAAAGAGGTCTGTCGAGTAATCGAAGGCCCCCTCGAAGCGCTCCGTTTCCCACATGGAAAGGGCGAGGTCGTTTTCCGACAGCCCCCGGTCGAAGGGCGGCTGGGTGAATCGGGGGCCGCCGCCACCGCCTTCTTCGGTCAGCATCGACCCATAGCTCTGATATGCGAACATGATCTGGTATATGGGATTGATGTTCGTGATTCTGGGCACGCGAAGCAGGGTCGCAAGCTCGTCTAGCCCGATCGGGGAATGCTCCCAGGCGGAAAGGAACTGATCCTTGACATAGGCGAGCCATTCAAGCGCGCCCGATGCCTCGTCTACGTCAAAGCGAAGGGGGATCGTGCAAATGAAATAGCCGAAAAGGCCTCTGAGCTCCTCCTCCTCCCTGTTCGCGTATGGTGTCCCGATGACGAGCGTCTCCTGCGCGGAGTACTTGCGCAGGAGCAGGGCGAAACAGGCCAGGAAGAATATATTGGGCGTGAGGGAATGCCTTTCGCAGAGCGCCCGGACTCGGGCCGAAACCCCCTCGTCGAAGCTGAAGGCGAGGGAGGATCCCCGCCCCGACATGTCCTTCGGGCGGGAATGTTCAAGCGGAAGGTCGTGAGCCACGGGGATTCCACTGAGGTATTCGCTCCAGAAAGCGAGGGTTGATTGGGACTGGCTTTCCCCATTTTCCCTGTCTCTATCCCAGGCCGTGTAGTCGCCGAAGTCCAGGGGCAGCGGAGGAGCCGCCCATGACTCATCGGCGCCATGCTCGTAGAAATCCTTCAGCTCGTTGAAAAAAATATCGATGGACCATCCATCCGCGAATATGTGCGGAACGAGAAGACACACATAGCAGGTTTCGAGCGGGAACTTGAAGATGGCGGCCTTGGAAAGCGGATAGTTCATGAACTTCATGGGAGTTCGCGCCAGATTGCGGACATATTCATTCAATCTGGCAAGCGCGTCGCAGCCCTCCAGCCCGGAAAGGTCGACCTCTTCCAGGGGTATGTCCGCCTGCTCGTGGAAAGACATGGATGGGCGACCGTCGAAGCTCGATATGAATGCGCGGAAAATGTCGTGCCGGTCGAAGAATTTCCCAAGCGCGCGCCGCAGGCGAGGAATATCGCAGAGTCCCTCGATCTTCACAACCTTGACGAGATTGTACAGGGGCTTGTCGGGGTCCATCTCGTGCAGGAACAATAGCCGCTCCTGCTGGGTTGTCAGCGGCGCCCAGGACTTGTCGGCTCTGGGCATGATCGCGGTCAGCGACTCGATCGCAGGCCCGGAATCGCCCGAAAGCGCGGCGAGGCCTTCGACTGTGGGGGCGTCGAAGAGGTCCCTTGGCCTCCATTTCTTGCCCAGGCGCGCATTGAGCTTGCGGATCATCGAGATCACGAGCAGCGAATGGCCTCCCAGGTCGAAGAAACTTTCGTCAACCCGGCGAATTTCGCGGCCCAGGACTTCGCTCCAGACGGCAAGTATCTGTTGCTGCAGGGCGTTGGCTGGCGCTTCCCTTGGAGTTGCCTCCCCCGTGATCTCGGGTATGGGCAAGGACTTCCTGTCGGTCTTGCCGCTCGGAGTGCGCGGGAAGGAGGGCAGCGCAATGAAATGGCCGGGAACCATGTAATCCGGGAGGTTCCTTTTGACGTGCGCCTTGAGCAGCGAATCGTCGATGGTTCTGTCCGCCGTGTAGTATGCCACAATCCGCTTGTCGTGTTCGGAAAGCTCCCACACGTTGCACACCGACTCCATGATGCCCGGGAACGAGAGCATGACTGCCTCGATTTCCCCCAATTCGATCCGGAAGCCGCGAATCTTGACCTGGAAATCATTCCGCCCCAGATACCTGAAATTCCCGGAAGGCAGCTGCTGGACAAGATCTCCTGTCTTGTAGATGCGCCTCCGTTTGCCATCATCATCGATATCGATGAAGCGTCCCGAGCTCAGGTCAGGACGGTTCAGGTATCCTGTAGATAGCCCCGCCCCCCCTATGCCCAATTCGCCCGGGATGCCGGCGGGAAGGGGCCTGTTGCTTTGGTCCAGCACATAGAACGCGGTATTGGCGTTCGGTTTTCCGATGCATGGCGGCGAGGACTCTGGTATCACGCGATATTGCGATGAACATACGGTCGTTTCGGTTGGCCCGTAGCCGTTCCACACCG
>Ga0316217_10001879_pt1 | contig 26385 bp, 23 predicted proteins | sample 1anoAmetaG_FD_203633 | JGI IMG/M metagenome (GOLD analysis project Ga0316217, IMG submission 203633) | Freshwater microbial communities from Trout Bog Lake, Wisconsin, USA - 1anoA | ecosystem: Environmental > Aquatic > Freshwater > Lake > Hypolimnion/Profundal zone | place: USA: Wisconsin...
TTTAACCTGGCTTTGTCGTTGCACGCCGCAACCGATGAAAAGCGCGATAAGATTATGGAGATTAACCACTCCAACAATCTTGAAACCGTGATGGAGGCCTTAACCTACTTTTACCAAAAAACGGGTAACAAAGTAACCTTTGAGTATATCCTGTTCGATAAGTTTAACGACACCATGGAAGATGCAGATAACCTGATAAAACTATACAACAAAGTACCTTCATTTATTAACCTGATTGAGTACAATAATGTTGAAGGAGTAACCCTCAAAAAGGCGAAATCGGAAAAGCGCAATGAGTTTGTGGCCTACCTGCGCAACAAAGGTATTAATGTAGCTGTGCGCCGTAGCAGGGGTAAGGACATCGATGCCGCTTGTGGGCAGCTGGCCAATAAAAATGAGTAGTTTACACCGGTAATTTTCACCCCGGCCAAACAAAATTTTGATTTTTTCTTTTATTTGACTACCTTAGCGCTATAATTGATGGTATGAGCGTGTTAGCTTATAATTTATGGCGGATTGATAATGGAACCGGTTTATGGACTTTAGAAAACAGGTATGGAGCAACCTTAGTACCGATGGAACGGGCGATTTTTTGAAAGGCTATGCATTTCTATACATTCCTATACATTTTTATGCAAGCTTATGCATAAAAGGGTCTATGAACTCACTTATATCCCAGGCCTTAAAATTGAAAAGCCTTATTATACCTGGCGGCGCTTTTTGCAAATGCCATAATTCCCGTTTCAAAGCAGCTATGTTTTTACTGGTATTTAATAGCATTTAGCAGTTTTTGCCAGTTTTTAGTAGCATTTGAAGCTTGGTTAAAAATGAGAAAACGGGGTTTGCTGTTTGCGGGCAGGCAGGTCTGAAAAACAACATCTGATGGACCCCATTTCCCTCCCATTTTGACCGATGTTAAAAAAGTTTAACTTCGCGTCGCTTTAAAAGCGGCTTTCAATATTTGCAGGCTTAAAAACATAAAAATATCTTTTGAATATGAAGAAATATTTCATCCCGGTTTTATTGTTGGTTATTCTCCTTTCGTCTTTTGGATTGACCCAAACTGATAACCGTATCTTATTTACAGTAGGTGGCGATAAAGTTACGGTTAGCGACTTTGAATATGTCTATAACAAAAACAACATCAACAACCAGGCTGATTACAGCGATACTTCATTACGCAATTACCTGGCGCTTTACGAAAACTTCCGCTTAAAAGTGCGCGAGGCAGAAGCTATGAAACTGGATACTATTCCAAGCTTAAAAACTGAGCTGGAAGGATACAGAAAACAATTAGCGAAGTCGTACCTGAGTGACCGTGAAATTACCGACAAGCTGGTTTTGGAAGCATATGAAAGGTCGAAGACCGAAGTTAATGCCAGCCACATACTGGTTAAAGTAGATGAAAACGCTAACCCGGCCGATACCCTGGTTGCTTACAAAAAAATAATGGCGCTGCGCAAAAGAATTGAAAAAGGTGAGTCTTTCGAAAAAGTAGCCCGCGAAGCATCTGAGGACCCCTCGGCCAAAAATAACGGTGGAAACATTGGCTGGTTTTCGGTTTTCGGAACCATCTATCCTTTTGAAAATGCCGCTTATTCATTGAAAAAAGGTGAGTTAAGCCAGCCTGTGCGCACTGAGTTTGGTTACCATTTGGTAGAAGTAAACGATACCCGCCCTGCACGCGGACAAATACACCTGGAGCATTTAATGTTGCGTTTTCCTGATAAGGCAACCCAGGCACAAAAAGATTCAGTGCATATGAGAATTGATTCTATCTATGGCATTATCTCGGCTAAAAAGATAAAGTTTGAAGATGCTGTAAAGGCGTTTTCGGAAGATAAGGCTACCCGCGGCAAAAACGGCGACCTGCCCTGGATTGGAACCGGCGCTCAAACCCGGATGCCTGAGTTTGAAGATGCAGCCTTTGCATTGGAAAAAGACGGCGATATTTCGAAACCTGTGCAAACCCGCGTAGGCTGGCATATTTTAAAGCGCGTTGAAAGAAAAGACCTGGGCAGCTTTAATGATGTAAAGAACGATATTAAGAAGAAGGTAGAAAGAGACAGCCGTTCGGAAGTAGCTAAAACCGTTTTGGTTGACCGCATTAAAAGAGAAAACAATTTTTTACAGTACCCTGATGTAAAAGCGAATTTTATAAGCCGGGTTGACAGCGGCATTTTAAAAGGCGGCTGGCGCGCCGACAGCACCCTGCGCCACAGCAGCAAAGTGTTATTTAAACTGGCCGGCAAAGAATATACCGAAGGAGACTTTGCCGATTTTATAGGCAAAACAAGCAAGCACAGAACCGACAAAACCAAAGAAGGTTTGATTAACGAATACTACGAGAATTTTGTAAACACCAAATGCCAGGATTATGAAGAAAGCATGCTTGAAGTAAAGAAGCCGGAGTTCAAAAACCTGATGAAGGAATACAAAGACGGTATCCTGTTATTTGAACTGATGGACAGAATGGTTTGGACCAAAGCAGTGAAAGATACTGATGGCCTGGAGGCTTTCCGCCAGAAGAATGCTACCAAGTATATGTGGGGCAAAAGAGTGGAAGTAGCCATTTTTAACGTGAACGAAAAGCAAGCGGCAGAAGAAGCCCATAAGCTGGCTGAGAAGAAAAAAACACCTGAAGAAATAAAGGAAAAAATAAACAAGGCAGGCGGCAAAGCCCATGTTTCGGTTATTGAAGGCAAATACGAAAAAGGCCAGTATGATGTGGTTGATAAAATAAACTGGACACCGGGCACAACTGAAGTAAAGAAACTGAACGACAGCAGCTACCAGTTTATAGTTGTTAAACGCCTGGTTGACCCGGAGCCTAAAACGCTGAAAGAAGCTAAGGGCTATATTGTATCAGATTACCAGGAGTACCTGGAAAAAACCTGGCTGGATTCTTTAAGAAATAAGTATCCGATTAAGTTGGACGAAAGTGTATTTGATTCTTTGATAAAGAAGAAAACCAGGTAGTAAGTTTTTGATTGCCGTTTGCATTTAACCAACGGTAGCAGATTATAAATTACGGCTTTAGCCAAATGAGATATGGCTAGAGCCGTTTTTCACTTAGAATCGGCTATAAATTATAAAGCAAATGCAATTTAGCTACTAAGGCACAAGGAAGAATGCAAAGAAACACATATGAAAATATGCGAAATGAGAATGGATGATCAATATGACTTTCAAAAAACTTAGTGTTCTTAGTGCCTTTGTGGCTTGAATTTTTGTATTTAAGTGTAATAACTTGAAAAACGTTCTCATCATATTACTCCTTCTTTCACTGGGCGCCTGTTCTTTTTTTAAAAAGAAACAAGGGGTTGAAAAGGATGTTATTGCCCGGGTGAACGACGATTATTTATTGGCTTCAGACATACCCAGCATTACCAAAGGATTAAAAGGCAGGGACAGCACCGAAGCACTTAAAAATTATGCCGATAACTGGGTGCGCAAAAAACTGCTGTTACAAAAGGCGGAGGAGAATATTCCGGAAGACGATTTAGGAATTACTAAAAAGGTGGAAGAGTACCGCTCGTCGCTACTACTTTATGAGTATGAAAAAGCCCTCATTAACAAAAAGCTCGACACAACGGTTACACAAAAAGAACTTGATGAATGGTACGATAAACTGAAGGGTGATTTTCCATTGGAGAAAGATGTGTACCTGCTGTATTTTATTAAACTGAAGAAAGACGCCCGCGATATGGATAACGTGCGCAAATGGATTAACAAACAGGATGATGAAGAAACCGCCCGTAAATTGGCGGGATATTGCCAGGAGTTTGCTACGAGCACTGTGCTTAGCGATGGTATTTGGTACGACAAAGACAATGTGACTAAAAATTTTCCGCTGACCGAATATGATATTGCTATGCTAAGCGCTTCGAAGGTTTTTAAAGAATATAAAACCGAAAGCGGCAGCTGGTTTATAAAAATAGGCGATGTGATGAAAAAGGACCAACCGGCACCGGTTGAGTTTATTCATGACCAGTTGGTAAAAGCTATCATTGAGAAAAGAAGAATAGTGTTGATTGAAAAGATTTACGACAAAATTTACCAGGACGGCATCAAGTCGAAATCGTTTGAAATACTTGTTAAGCAATGAAAACTATTGGTAAACCTTGCTGGCCGGTTGTGTTAATGGCGCTCATTTGGGCAGGGCCCCTGCATGCGCAAACCGATAAAGGAAACCTGATTATCGGGGGCAGCGCCAACATCAGCGAATCAATTCAAAATACCACCAGTAATTTCAATTTTTCCCTGGCCCCTTCATTCGGCGCTTTCGTCATTAATGGTTTAGGCATTGGGGGCACCTATTCGTTCAGCGCAGGCAGTTCGAGGGTGCTTAACAGCAACGAGTCGCACACCACTACAACAACTTTTAACACGCTTGCGGGACCTTTCGTAAAATACTATTTCGGCAAAAAATTAATGAAGCCTTTTGTATCGGGCAACGGCGGGTATACCGTCCATACTGTTTTGAAAAGCACCAGCACCAGTACAACAGGTGCCAGCGTTACCAACTATGATGGATTTGCTATGGGGGCCTCGGCAGGACTTGCCTATTTTCTGAACCCCCATTTGTCGCTTGAGAGTGCCCTTTACATCAATACTTCGGGCTACCAAACACAAATACCGACCACTCAATTTGGATTTTCTTTAGGACTTTACGCCTTCCTGGATAAGAAAAAGCAGGAATAAGCGTTATTTAGCACTCAATTTTAAACATGAACAACGTAAAAACCGTACTTCTTTTTGCTCTTATTATGGTGCTTTCAGTTGCTACCAGGGCACAAAGTACACTCCTTGATAAGGTTATTGCCGTGGTAGGCGATAACATCATTTTAGAGTCTGACATTGAAGCGCAATACCAGCAATTAGCCAGCCAGGCGCAGGGCAATCCGTTGCCGGCAGATGAAAAGTGTATTCTGTTCGATAACCTGTTGCTTGACAAGCTGTTCCTTTCGCAGGCGCAAATTGATAGCGTTACTGCCTCGCAGGAAGAGGTGGAGGCCGAACTTGACCGCCGTATTAAATACTTCATTTCGGTATTCGGGTCCAAAGAAAAACTGGAAGAGTATTATGGTAAAAGCATTATTGAGTTGAAAGACGACTTTAAAGATGATATCGAAAAGCAGTTGGTATCAGATAAAATGAAGAGCAAGGCTTTTTCAGGGCTAAAGGTATCACCGGCTGAGGTAAAAGCTTTTTTTGATAAAATACCGCCTGATAGTGTGCCCTTTTTTAACTCTGAACTTGAACTGGGCGAAATAGTTATGTTCCCTAAAGTAAGTGCTGAGGAAAAGGAGTTTGCCCGGAAAAAAATTGAATCTATCCGCAAGGAAATAGTGGATGGAGCAGACTTTTCAGTAAAAGCCATTCAGTACTCTGAAGATCCGGGTTCATACCTGGAAGGCGGAAGCTTAGGTGTGATTGACCGGGGCGAGTTGGTGCCTGAATTTGAAGCGGTGGCTTATAAATTAAAAGAGGGTGTGTTGAGCGATGTGGTTGAAACACCTTTCGGTTACCACCTGATTATGGTAGATGAAAAGCGTGGCGACAAACTGAAGGTGAGGCACATTTTGATTAAGCCCAAAATTACCCGTACCGACCTAAATGTTGTAAGCCAGCGGATGGATAGTATTGCGCACCAGCTAAAGGTAGATTCAATGAAATGGAAAGATGCGGTAAACCGGTTTTCGGATGATGAGCAATCGAAAAACATTGGCGGGTTGATGACCAACCAAAAAACCGGCAATACCTTTTTTGAAAAGGCTGACATTGACGGAACGCTGATTTTTACCATCGACCGGATGAAGGTGGGCGATTACTCGGATGTGTTGTCGTTCTCTTCGGTTGACAAAACCGGCGAAACCAAGCAGGGATACCGCATTATATGGCTGAAGAGCGAGAGCAAACCGCATAAAGCGAGTCTTGAAACCGATTATTCGAAGATACAGAGTGCGGCCAAGGCCGAGAAACAGCAGAAGGCTCTTGAAAACTGGGTTAAACTGCACCGAAGTAAAAACTATGTACGTATTGACGATTCAATGAAAGGATGTCCGCAGATTGCTAAATGGATTGCGGATTAAAAAACGCATTTTAAGTTGCAGTGTTTTTTCAAATCAGCAGTTGGAAAATCCTGTTACATTTAACTCAATAATTACTGAACCACATGTATAATAACGACGTTGAAGCCCTGGATGCATTTGCCGCCAAGTATAAAGAACTGAAAGCCGAAGTAGCCCGGGTAATAGTGGGACAAGATGAAGTAGTTAAAAATATTTTAATATCCGTTTTTTGCGACGGGCACAGTTTGCTGATTGGTGTTCCCGGATTGGCTAAAACGCTGATGGTACATACCATTGCCGATGTGCTTGACCTGTCGTTTAACAGGATACAGTTTACGCCGGATTTAATGCCTTCGGATATTATTGGCTCCGAGATTCTGAACGAAAACCGCACTTTTCAGTTTAACCACGGCCCTGTGTTTGCCAATATTATTTTGGCCGATGAAATTAACCGTACGCCGCCCAAAACGCAGTCGGCTTTGCTGGAAGCCATGCAGGAAAGAAGCGTAACCGTTGCCGGAAGAAAACATAAACTTGAGTTGCCGTTTTTTGTTTTGGCCACCCAGAACCCTATTGAGCAGGAAGGAACCTATCCGCTGCCCGAAGCCCAGTTAGACCGCTTTATGTTCTCTATCAACCTTGATTACCCAAGCCTGGAAGAGGAAATAAACGTGGTAAAAAGCACTACCTCGGGTTTAAAAAATGAACTCAACAAAAAGATGAGCGCCCGCGAGATTCTGTATTTCCAGCAGCTTATCCGCAAAATACCTATTGCCGATAACGTATTGCAATACGCCGTTAAGCTGGTTAACTCCACCCGCCCTAATCGCGCTGGCTCACTGGCTTCGGTTAATAACTACATTAGCTGGGGCGCTGGTCCGCGGGCATCGCAATACCTGGTATTGGGCGCCAAATGCCATGCTGGCATCCGAGGCAAATACTCGCCTGATATTGAGGATGTAAAGGCCGTTGCCCTGCCCATCCTTCGTCACCGCGTATTCAAAAACTATAAGGCTGAGGCCGAAGGTTTGGGTATTGACAAGATTATAACTGATTTGTTGTAATACAGTAGGGAAATTAACCACTAAGGCACTAAGGACACGAAGTTGCACTAAGCAATGCCTTAAAAAAATACTATGATTGAAAATGCCGCCATGGTTTTTGCCTTCTACTCTTAAAGCCTATGTATTAAAACCTTAGTGCGGCTTAGTGGTCTCCGTGCCTTAGTGGTTAATTTCTCTAACTGTCCGGAACAATTAATCGCACTTTTCTGTTAACCGTGCATTCAGAAAGATTTAATTCTTATGCGCAAAAAAGTTAAGTTTGCATCCTCTTTATGAGCGACTCAATAAAACACGAGTGCGGAATTGCACTTATCAGACTGCTCAAACCCCTTGAATTTTATGTAGAAAAGTACGGTACCATAGCGTACGGTCTTAATAAGCTTTACCTGTTGATGGAAAAGCAGCATAACAGGGGGCAGGATGGCGCCGGGGCGGCAGTTATTAAGCTTGACCCAATTCCGGGCAGCCATTTCATAAACAGGGCACGAAGCATTACTAACCAGCCCATTGTAAATGTTTTCGACCAGATTTTTTCTACTTTTCCGAAGGACCGGAAGCCGTTGGCAAATCCTGAGGCTGAAGCTGACTGGTATAAACGCAACAGCCCTTTTATTGGCGAATTGCTGATTGGCCACCTGCGTTATGGAACCTATGGCCGCAATACCGATAGCTACTGCCACCCTTTTATACGTGAGAACAACTGGATGACGCGCAACCTGGTTTTGGCCGGTAACTTTAACATGACCAATGTTGACGACCAGTTCAACGCGCTTATTACCCTGGGCCAGCACCCGCGTGAGCGAAGCGATACCATTACGGTAATGGAAAAAATTGGCCACTTTCTGGATGATGAGGTGCAGAAGATTTTCGATAAATACAAAGACCAGGGTTACAGCAATAAGGAAATTACCGATTTTATTGTGAAGGAGTTGAGCGTTAGGCGCATTCTGTCGCGCTCGGCTAAAGATTTCGACGGGGGTTATGCTATGGCCGGTATGTTTGGCCACGGTGATGCTTTTGTGCTGCGCGACCCAAACGGCATTCGTCCGGCGTATTATTACTTTGATGATGAGGTAGTGGTGGTGGCCAGTGAGCGCCCCGCCATTCAAACTACCTTTAATGTACCGTTTGATAAGATACATGAAGTGCAACCGGGCCATGCGCTGGTGGTGAAAAAGGACGGCCGTGTAAAACATGATTTAGTGCGCGACCCGGGCGAAAAACGCTCGTGCAGTTTTGAACGCATTTATTTTAGCCGCGGCACCGATAAGGAGATTTACAGCGAGCGCAAAAAACTGGGCGAACTTTTAACCCCTGCCATTTTAGATGCTATTGATGGCGATTTTGAAAACACCGTGTTCTCGTTTATACCCAACACCGCCGAGGTGGCTTTTTACGGTTTGATAAAAGGACTTGAAGACCACCTTGAAACCTATAAGCTGAAAAGGATTACTACCGAGAAGGATATGACCACGGCGGAGCTGAAGAAGATTCTGGATACGCGCCCGCGGGTAGAGAAAATTGCTGTGAAAGATGTAAAGGCCCGCACGTTTATTACCGACGATTCGAGCCGTGATGAGATGGTGAGCCATGTATATGATATCACTTACGGTTCAGTAAGGGCGCAAACAGATACGCTGGTAGTTTTGGATGATTCTATTGTACGGGGTACTACGTTGCAGAAGAGTATCCTTTCTATTCTCGACCGGTTGAATCCTAAAAAGATTATCATTGTTTCATCGGCTCCGCAAATCAGGTATCCTGATTGTTATGGCATTGATATGAGCCGGATGTATGATTTTATTGCCTTCCGCTCGCTGATTGCTTTATTGAAAGAAAGAAACCTGACTGATAAACTGGAAGAGGTATATGAAAAGTGTAAGATGGCTGATTTAAAACCTGCTGCCGAAGTAAAAAATCATGTGCAGGAATTATACGATTTATTTACAGCCGATGAAATTTCAGCCAAAATATCGGAGATAGTGCGACCCAAACACATTTTTGCGGACGTACGCATTATTTACCAAACCATTGATGACCTGCACACCGCCTGCCCTAAAAATCTGGGCGACTGGTATTTTACCGGTAACTACCCAACCCCCGGTGGTAATAAAGTAGCCAACAAAGCCTTTATTAACTACATGGAAGGGAAGCACGACAGGGCGTATTGATAGCTAATCAGCCGTTTACGCAAAGTGCGCGGAGGAAATATAGCGCAAAGAGTCACAAAGATTTTTTTATTCCCTGGCGTCGATTTTCTTTTAAACTTTTACTTCTCGTCTTTAAGGGTTGCACCGGCTTGACTATTTCCCACACTCCGCATCCTGCAAGTCGTGGAGGAGACCTACTAATCTGTCAGCACTGCTGTGTACCAGTTGTAAATGAACTACGGTGGTAACCTGGTCGCCGCGCATTAATTTTTCGCCTTTATCGCGGGTGGTGAAACTGAAATTATGGTCGCCGTCTTTAGCAATCTCAGTGTGGCAAAGAGGTACGGCCACTACGCGACCTTCTACCATCAGGTTAAGTTTATGTCCGTCGCTTCTTACTTCCGAACCCGGAAAGTAAACGTTAATGTCTTTGATGATTCTTTCAGATTTGCCCTGGCAAAAAGCAGCGCTACAAAATAAAACGAAAGCAATGGTGAGAATACTGTGAAGGTTTTTCATGAGATTGGATTTGTTGAATGGGAATAAATTTAAAAGTAATAAAAATTAAATAATGTGTTTCTGCAAGGATTCCGGGGTTTTGTGTCCCGGGAAAGGGATTATTTTTGTTTATGCCAAACAAATTTTTGATTTATCATTTTATTTGAGTATCTTAGTGCTATAATTGAAAAGAAAATGATAGCGGATAATAGATTTTAAGTACGGGTAATCGATACTTCTGCGATTCGGAAAAGGGATATCGATATACAGGATACCTGCTTTTATAGCGTCTCGAAATCGTTCTTTGACATATGGATTCTAAATACCAGCCGGTGACAAATTTGAGGCGCATGTTAAGTTTGTGATTTCGAAAAAGGCTTAGCATTCCTTAACATTCCTTAGCATGACTTAGCAAAACTTAGCATGGAAATGAGCATTAACAATAATTTTTTGACAACCTGTAACTTGTTTTAAATAGGCTGTAAACACCTGCTTTTACCTTGTTTTACCCGCTTTAATATGCTTTTGTATGCAATTTGCCATGCGCAAGTCCGGGGCGCTTAACCGGTTTACTGTCAATCCTTAAAAAGTGTGGAAAATTAGGTTATCTTTGCGCCGCAATTTATAAACACGTCATCAGGAACGATGGCGGGATATCTGGTTCTGCGCTGATAATCTCTTGAATTATCACATTCCTTTCTCAGATGGCTCACTCGCGTTCAGAGACATAAACAATTTAAAATCATGGAAAAATTCAGAGCCTTAGGCTTGAGCGAAAATGTAATTTCTGCATTGGAGAAAAAAGGATGGGAGCAACCGTCGCCTATACAGGAAAAAACAATACCACTATTGCTAAGTGGTGCGAAAGATATTGTTGGACAAGCACAAACCGGAACCGGTAAAACCGCGGCGTTTGGCTTGCCGCTTATTGAAAAATTAGATGATAACAACCGTAACGTGCAGGCGCTTATTTTGTGCCCCACCCGCGAGTTGGCCATTCAGGTAGGCGAAGAAATAAGCAGTTACAAAGGCGAAAAGAAATTTATTGTGCTACCGGTGTACGGCGGACAAAGTTATGTAATACAAGAGCGTGGTTTAAAACGAGGCGCACAAATTGTAGTAGGCACACCGGGACGTATACGCGATTTGCTGGACAAAAAAACTTTGAGACTGGAACATGTAACACACGTGGTACTGGATGAAGCAGATGAAATGCTGAACATGGGTTTTGAAGAAGAAGTGCGCGAAATTTTAAAGGCCGTACCTGCTGAAAGACGTATGCTTTTGTTTAGCGCTACTATGCCATCGCAAATTTTGCGCCTGGCTAAAACCTTTATGAAAGATTACGACCTGGTAGAAGTAAAGAACGAACAGGTTACTACTGATTTGACAGAGCAGATTTACTTTGAAGTGCGCGAAAGCGAACGCTTTGAAGCCCTGAGCCGGATTATTGATGTAGAGCCGGATTTTTACGGCATTGTTTTTTGCCGCACTAAAATTGAAACCGACCAGGTGGCACACAAACTAAACGACCGGGGTTATGAAGCCGAGGCCATGCACGGCGATATAAGCCAAAGTCAGCGCGAGTTGATTATTAAAAAGTTTAAAGCGAAAAAAGCCACTATACTGGTTGCAACCGACGTAGCTGCCCGCGGTATTGACGTTAATGACCTAACACACGTTATTAACTATAACCTTCCGCAAGACCCTGAGGCTTATGTTCACCGTATCGGCAGAACCGGTCGTGCGGGAAAACAGGGAACGGCTATTACCTTTATTACTCCGCACGAATTACGCGAGTTACTTTTTATTCAGAAAATAGCACGTGCTACCATTAAGAAAGAAAAAGTACCTACTATACAAGATGTAATTGCGAAGAAGAGAAGCCGCATTAAAACGGAAATAACTGAATTGATTGACAGCGGCGAATACCAGGAGTATGCAGCTATGGCCCACGAACTGATTGATGAAGGCCAGACCGCAGAACGCATAGTAGCAGCCTTGTTGAAATATACTTTTAAAGATGAGCTGAACGAACAAAGCTACCGCGAGATAAGCGAAAGCAGAGGCGGAAGCAGCAATGTAGACAGCAAAGGTACTGCCCGTTTGTTTGTTGCCTTAGGCCGCGAACAGGAGTACAGCACCGCCAAACTGGCGAAGTTTTTAGAAGAAGAAGGCGGTATACCGCAAAGCGCTATTAAAGACATTAAAGTGTACGATAAATTCAGCTTTATAACCGTAACTTTTGTTGAAGCCGAACAGTTGTTAGCCGTATTCAGCAAAAACAAGAACGGAAGAAAGCCATTGGTAACCAAAGCCAAGGAAAGAGATGGTGGCGGCGGAGCCGGAGGCGGAAAATCGTGGAGCAGGAACAATGAAGAAAGCCGTAACGGCGGGGGTGAAGAAAGAAAACCTTTCGACCGCGACCGTAAACCTTACAGCGATAAAAAGCAGTTTTCGGGCAAGCCGGAGTTTAAACCCAGAACCGAAACCGCTTTTACCAGCGATGACAGCGGCGAAGTAAGAGAGCCGAAAAAAGAGTTTGTGAAGAAGGAATTTGTGAAAAAGGAGTTTGTGAAGAAAGATTTTGTAAAGAAGGACTTTACAAAAAAGGAAGGCGATGCTGACGCCAAGCCGGTACGCAAACGCGAAAACAAATTAACCGACTACCTGGAAAAACCGGTGGAAAAACCGCATGCAGAAAAGCCATCGAAAAAGAAAAATGACTCATCGGTAGTAGATGAGTTTATGAAAAAGTTTGATGATGATTTGAGCTGGTAGGAATAGTAGTTAGTATTAAGTATTTAGACTAATACAAACCACCGTTACTGTCAGGAAAGGATGTAAAACAGATTTTAGGATTAAAGGCATGATAACAGCGCAAACCAGTTTTGCATCTATCATGGTTTTGATCCTTTAATCTTTTTAATCCTGATTCAGACATTTTTTTTGCGCTCTTTGCGTGAAACTGTATTTTGCAATCTAACCATTGAAATGAGGATTATTTTTTGCGCCTTACTTATTGTTCTGTTCTGTTCGTTGCAGGCGCAGCATGTGGCCGAGGCGCGGAGGCCCTGGTATCATAACACTACCATTTATCAAATCTATCCCCGCTCATATTACGACAGTAACGGAGATGGAATTGGTGACATACAGGGTATCATTCAAAAGCTGGATTACATCAAAAGCCTGGGTTGTGAAACGGTTTGGTGCTCGCCGTTTTTTAAATCGCCGCAGAGGGATTTTGGATATGATATTTCGGGATATACTGAAATAGCACCTGAGTATGGAACACTTAAAGATGCAGAACAACTGATAACCGAGGCGCACAAGCGCGGTATGAAAATTGTTTTTGACATGGTGATGAACCATACCAGTGATGAGCATCCGTGGTTTAAAGAATCGGCTTCATCGCGCACCAATCCAAAGGCTGACTGGTATTTGTGGCGCGATAAGCCCAATCACTGGCGCTCACAACTAAGGACTAAGGGATGGCATTATGTAAAAGCGCGTAATCAGTATTACTGGGCCAGTTTTCTGCCGTTTCAACCCGATTTAAATTACCGTAATCCGGATGTAAAGAAGGCCATGTTTGATGCAGTTAAGTTCTGGCTGGCAAAGGGAGTGGATGGTTTCAGGCTGGATATGTTTAACTCCATCTATAAGGATTCGGTGTTTAGAAATGATGCCGCATCGAGAAAGGTGGTTTCGGAACATTACGACACTAAGGGTTTTAAACACTCCATCACCGGCTCGGTCAATCAACCGGAAAGTTTTGATTTTGCAAAAGAATTGAGAAGTGTTTGCGACTCGTTTGGCGAACGAATGTTGCTGGGCGAGGTTTACGGTAACCATCCCATGGTAAGGAGATTTTTAGGCAAGGACAGAAACGATGGTTTAACCCTGGTGTTTAATTTTGAAATGCTACGGTTTAAGATGAGGGCAAAATATTTTCATCATATCATCAACGATTTGGAACGCGATATTCCGCGGCCCTATGCACCGGTTTATGTTTTCAGTAACCACGACCGGAGAAGAAGCATGAAGCGGTTGCATGGTGATATGGCGAAAGCAAAGCTGTTGCACATGCTGCAACTGACGGTGCGTGGTGTGCCTTGTATGTATTACGGCGAAGAAATTGGTATGCAGGATTACCGCATGCCTTATAGCAAATCGCTTGACCCCATACCACACCAGTACAAGAATGTGCCACGTTTTTTAGTTGATTTGGCGGGAGAGACCATGAACCGGGATGAGGTGCGCACACCTATGCAGTGGGATACCGGTACTGCCGCCGGTTTCTCAAAAACTGAAAAAACATGGCTGCCTGTGCATACTAATTTCAGGCAAGTGAACGTTGAGAAGGAAGAGAGGGACACTAATTCATTGCTTTGTACGGTGCGCGCACTTTTGAATTTGAGAAAGACGGTGCCTCCTTTATCGATGGGAACGATGAGTTTGTTGCAAAGCAAATTCTTTCCGAAAGGAGTGCTGGCTTATAAAAGATTATATGGTAAGGAGGCGGTGCTCGTAATTATGAATTTTACAAAGGATAAAAAGGAGTTTGATTTATCGGGGAATTGGGAGAGGTTATTTGGTATTAACAGCCTGGATGGGTTGGACAAAGGAAAAGTTTCTTTGGGAAGTTACGGAGGAATTATTTTGAGAGATACGGGGGCTTTAAATTTTAAGTAACTAAAAATCTATTTACATGCGGAAATCACTTTCAGTTCTTTTTATTATGGCTGGCCTGGTTTTAAGTGCGCAGAATGTTGCCGTGCGCGGTTTCGTTATCGGGTCTGACACCAGGCAACCGCTTTCGCTTTGCGCTGTGCAGGTTAAAAACTCGCAGTTAGGTGCGTTGACCGAGGACAATGGTTTTTTTGATTTGCCCATTCCTACTTCCAATCTTACAGATTCATTAAAAATTTCGTTTATAGGATACCTGCCTAAAATGCTTTCTATACGCAATTATAAGCAAGGCGACACCCTGAAAATATACCTGGAAACGGCCATTGAAACCAAGCAGGAGGCCGTTATTGTTGCGGAGAATGCAAAGGGGGTTTTGCTTAAGGCCATTAAAAACCTGAAGACGAATATTTTCCGCGATTCTATTATTCAAACGGGCTTCTATCGCCAGTTTCACAAGGAGAACGGTAAATTTGTGCGGCTGATGGAGGCTGATTTAAGTGTGGCCATCAATGCCAAAAGTCACCTGGATTATTCCTTTCATGAACTGGTGCAAACCAACGAACAAAGGCGCAGCGAAAGCTACGAAACCAATGGCGACCAACATGGCGACCACATGGTTGATCTGTTGAAAGAAAACCCGTTTAGCTATAACAAGTCTACTTTCCTAAACCCGAAGAACATAGATTTTTTCGCCCCCAAATTTGAAAGCGAAGATACTGCCCAGTACATTATTAAGACCCAGTACAAAGAAAGCAGCAGCGCAAAACTTGAGCAGGCGCGCATATGGGTGGAGAAAGGAACTTATGCCATTACCCGTATTGAAGTAGATAAGTTTCCGAATCCTTACTATGTAAAATCGAGATATGCGGTTGACTCGCGCTGGAAACTGGTGAATGAAAAGGACGTGATACAGCTAACGAAGTTCAAGGGAAAGTTTGTAGTGAGCTCGCTGGAGCGTGTTTACAATCACCACGTGTTGAATCCAAGGACCGGTGATGTGGATTTTGTGGTGGAAGAGAGCTTTAACCTCTACTTTTATAAATATGATGATGTGGACGTACCGGCCAAGATACGTGATGGCAAGTTCAAAGACTTTACAGAGTTGTATTCATCAAAGTATATATACAACAGCAAATTCTGGAATAACTATACGATGCTGAATGAGCATCCGCTGGACAAGCAGATAAAGAAAGACCTGGATCATGCCAAGCCTTTAGACTCGCAGTATGTGGAAATGGGCAGATAGTTATTTGTGCAGGAAGAAATTTTCGATTTCGCGGCTGAGTAATGTTACAGGTACGCTTTCGATGGGATGAGCAACGTTCTCGTAAATTTTGAAAGCTGAGTTTTTGAGCAGGTGGTGCACATAATCGGTTTCATCAAAACTCACCATGTTGTCTAAACCTCCGCGGCCGAGCAAAACAGGGTGATGAATTTTTATAAAGTCCTGGTCGGACAGATGAGTATGGGCCAGGTCTTTCATAAGCAAAGCGGTTTTACTCATAACGCTTTTCCACTCGTGTTCGCCGTGGCGTTCGGCCAGCAGTTGGGCAAAGGCAGGAACTTTTTCAAGGGCCTTTTCGGGGTTGAGTAATTTAATTTCCTTCTCGGCTTCTTCATCATTCCATTTCAGTTTGGTGCCGAGGGTAAATATTTTGCCGACTCTTTCGGGATAAAAGCGCGCCAGCCAAAGGGCTACATATCCGCCCATGCTGTAACCGAATATATTGATGGTTTGAATATAATGTTCATTCATCCAATCGAGTACCTCGTGGGCGAAATTCTGGATGGTGAATGCGTGCATGTGGGATGGACGGCTGCCGTGACCTGAAAAGTTAAGCGTATGCACTTTAAACGAATCGCCAAGTGCTTTTTCAAGCCCGGTAAACTGCTCTTTTGAGCCAAGGGCACCATGTAGTAATAAAAGCTCATGCATGCACCAAATATAAGGTATCGTATGTCCAGTTCTTATGACGTGAGTCAATTTTGTTTAGATAAAGGTTGATTTATTTTGGCATGCTGTGTGATGATTCCTTAATAATATTCGCTATCATGCACTACTAATTTTTATTATGCATTCTTTTTTTATCGGGCGAGGACTTACTTACAGGTTGAATCAAAAATGCCGGGGCTTACTTCTGGTGATGCTGGTTTTGGGTGCTCAATTGGTATACGGACAGGCGGAGGTATATAATTTTACTCCGGCAGATAGTCAGTATGTTATGGAACTGGCCCGTGGCAAAAATGAAGTTACCATCACCATTACGTTTAACGATTCAGTTGTTTTTGATTATGTGTCGATTGAGCGGCGGGCCAGTTTTACTCCTGAATTTAGCCAGTGTAGTTACATCAGCTACGATGATGTGAAGAAGAAAGGAAGGCATATTGTGAAGAAAGACAGCTATCCGTATCCGGCTTCAAGCGATGTAGAGTACCGGATAAAATGGACCTCTGCAGACGGGGCCATGCGCACTTACCCATCGCTAACACTGCCGGCCATTAAGTAAAAGCAATGAAGATTAATTTTTCTTCCCCTCGCTTTTGGCATTTAAGCGGTTGAGTGCGTCATCAGCTTCTCCAATAATCAGGTCGTAGTCGTTCAGTTTTTCCTGCAAACTTATTTTTGCCGTTTTATCCTGTTCTTCGGCAAGTTCTTTTTTGAGGGTCTTCTTTTGGTCGTCAAACCATTTCGAAATTCTCTTCAATGAGCCTTTGGCAGCGCCGGTTATATGGCGGTTATCGCCGTTCATACCCTGTTGCTCCAGGGATTTTATCCCGCTAAGTACAATGCTCTTATCCATTCGTGTCAAAAAGTTGGCATAGTAATAAAGCATTGAAAATTTACCGAAGCCTAAAGATGCGTTCAGTTCTCTTTCAAAAAAATCCTGGTAGGTGGCGTCGCCTTCTTTTGAGTATACATCGGCTACTGCATTAACAATATCGCTGTTTTTCTCATGCTCCATTTTTTTAGCCAACTCCATCGATTTTTTTGCGTCGGCGGAATGTAAAGCTTTCAAGGCGGCAGCATCAACTTCGTATGAACTGTCGCCTATCGCCGCCTCAAACAATGCGGTGTACTTTGCAGGCTCAGAAGATTCACCCAGCTTGTCGATAGCAGCTTTGCGTACCCTGCTTTCTTTATCGGTTTTGGCCAGTTGTTCAATAACGGCCAGCAGACTATCGTTGTTGGTTTTGCTCAACTCCAGTTTGCCTAATGCGAACTCGCGCAGATAAAAGAATTTATCGTGTAGTGCTTCTGCTAAAATGGTTTTAGCAATGGCGCTGTCTTTCTCTAATTCCGCCATCCTTCTTAAGCCTTCCAATTGCTCGCCAAAATAAGTTCCATGCTCATATTCGTACACATATTCGGCGGTGGTTTTGTTGTCCTTCCTTTCGCAGAGCAAAGCGCGTTCAGGGTCAAAGTCAAGCAGATCGGGTTTGGTAGCGGATGCAATGGCAAAGGTTTGCGATTTTTTGCTCAGCGTAAAATCATAGGTATTGGCAGTAGCTCCATGCCATACTGCGACGGTAAATGGCAACTGATAGATAAGCCCTTTTTCAGTGTTTTGTTTTTGGTCAATGGTAACAAAAATACTGTCAGCGGTATAAGCGTATTTAATGTCGAGCACCGGGTGGCCGGAGTTAAGGAACCATTCATTAAAAAACCAGTTCATATCCCGGCCGGTCACTTCTTCAAAAGCCAATCTTAGGTTGTGTATTTCAACCGATTTAAACTGATTGTTTTTAAGGTATAACTCCAGTGATTTAAAGAAGGCATCATCGCCAACGCATTTGCGCAGGTAGTGAAGCACCTGTCCTCCCTTGGCGTAGCTATGACTATCAAACATGTCCTCGCGGTCATCATAATGAAAGCGAATGAGGTCAACATTCTTGCCGTTCTTAGCTTCATTCATATAATTGCGGTATTCATCCCTGAATTTGAAATCGGCAAATTCGCGACCGTATTTATATTCATGCCAAAGGTATTCGCCGTAAGTGGCAAAGCTTTCATTCAGCGGGGTGTTACTCCAGCTTTCGGTTGTTACCAGGTCGCCAAACCACTGATGGAATAATTCATGGCTTATAACTTCTTCATTAGTCCGGTCCAATAGCTCCCGGGAAGTTCTTTGCAGAAACTCTCCGTGCAGCGTGGCTGAAGTGTTTTCCATGGCACCACTTACATAATCGCGCACTACAATCTGCGAGTATTTTGGCCATGGATAATCAAAGCCGAGCTTTTGGCTAAAGAACTCAATCATTTGTGGCGTGTTGCCAAAAATTTGTTTGGCGTATGGAGCATAATCTTTTTCTACATAGTAGTTTACCGGCACATCCCTCCACCGGTCATGCACTATAGCGAAATCACCAACGGCCATCATAAACAAATAGGGGGCATGTGGCAAATCCATTTTCCAGTAATCGGTAACCATGCTATCATTAATGCTGGTTGAAGAAACCAACACCCCGTTGCTAAGGCTTACATATTTTTTGAGGTGGGTAATATAAATTTCATCCGTGCTCTTTTGATTTGGCTTATCAATAGTAGGGAACCAGCATGAATTAGACTCAGTTTCACCCTGCGTCCAGATTTGAGTTGGCTTGGATGAGTCGGTTCCAAGAGGGTTAATAAAATACAAGCCCTTGTCATCAGCTATTGCAGCGCTACCGCCTGATTTGCGTTCGTTGGGTTTGGCGGTATAGTCTATAAATATTTTCAGGGTTTGGTCGCGGGTATATGTTTTACTGAGCCTGATATTTAGCTGAAGTGAATCGTAGGTGTAGTGCAAGGCCTCGCTAGTCCCTTCGCCGGTTACCAGGCTTACCTGGTGTATATCAAATCCTTTCGCATCTAAAACCAATTCGGTTTGGGGATAGAAGTGGGGCTTTAAGGTAATGGTTGCCTTGCCAAACAGGTACTGTTTCTGGTAGTCGAATTTTACCTCCAGCCTGGTGTTTATGAGGTCGAAATATTTTGTGGCTGAACCGCGGTAGGGGTTATCGCGCGAAACGGTTACTTCAAGGGTATCGAGATTTTCTTCAACCCTATCGGATTTAACCGTTTTTTTACTCGTAGAACACGAAGCAATGAAAACAACCAGGAGGGCAACAACTGCAAAACGATGTAACATGAACTGCTTTTTAATTTTAAAAGGGGTGTAAAAGTAAGAAAAAGGGTTTCATCCTAAATTCTACGGCTTAAGACCAAATTAAAAACGGCCTGATATAAAGGAAATTACCGCATCTGTTCATAGCGCTGCGTATCCAGGCGGAGAAAGATAAACAGGAGTAAAGTGAAAGATAACAGCGCAGAGCCACCATAACTGATAAACGGAAGTGGAATACCAATAACCGGTGCAATACCAATGGCCATACCCATGTTTATGAGAAAGTGGAAGAACAGAATACCCATGACGCAGTATCCATATACCCGACTGAATTTAGAGCGCTGTCGCTCCGCCAGGTAAAGCAAGCGGTAAAATAAAGAGAGGTATACAAGCACCAGGGCGGTGCACCCTACAAAGCCGAATTCTTCGCCAATTGAGCTAAAAATAAAATCGGTGCTTTGCTCAGGTACAAACTTGAGTTTGGTTTGTGTGCCATTTAAATAACCCTTACCCCAAAACCCGCCTGAACCAATAGCAATAATAGATTGCCTGATATTCCAATCCTTGCCGTTCTCAACTTCTTTACCAAGCAATACATTAATACGGTCCTTTTGGTGCGACCTCAATACTTTATTAAAACCATAGTTTACCGAAAACACGTAGCCTACAGCCAGCAAATAAATACCAACAATATACCAGCTTAGCTTTTTTCGCTTTAGCTGGTATGCAAAAAGCCCGGCAATGATGGTCAGCACTACGGCCACTACAATGGGACTAAAAATTAAAGCCAGGAATGACAGAATGATAACGGTTACCCCAATTATTAAATAATAGGGCTCCAGTCCCTCTCTGAAAAGTACCAGTGAAAAAACCGAAAAAACTATAGCTGAGCCCGCATCGCCGGGAATGAGGATAACAATTGCCGGCATTGCTATAAGCGCCAGTACTTTTGCCTTGTCTTTCCACCTTCGTATGTCGACGTTAAGACCCGATAGAAATTTAGCTAAGCCAAGGCTTACCGAAAACTTAGCCAACTCGGATGGCTGCATGGAAAAGCTACCAATATGTATCCAGTTCCGGTGACCTTTTACAACCGAGCCAACAAAAATAACGGAGGTAACAAACAGAAGAATGATACCATATATGGGATACGCAAATGTTACATAAAACCGCGAGTCGACGATGAGCAATATGGCCGCAATAATGGCGCAGGCAACTATCCATTGAAACTGTTTGCCGCTGTTGGTGGTAGCGTTAAAAATGCTCTTTCCTTCGTCTGTATAAACAGAAGAGTAAATAACCACCCAGCCAAAAAGTACCAGTATTGCATAAAGCATTACCGTTAGCCAGTCAATCTTTCCTGTTAATGATTCGTTTCTTGCCACCTTTTAATAATCAGTTTAATGCTATTCACCTTCCAGGTTCATTTTAGCTGTTTTGTTTGTCTTTACCCCGTACTTACTCAATAAATTGCCTTCCATCATTTTTTTCTCCAATGGCAAACGGTAAGTCTGGATAGTATCGTTCAGATATTTCTCTACTATCAAACTGGCTATGGGTGCCGCATAATCGGCGCCAAAACCTCCGTTTTCTACAATTACGGCGATGGATATTTTGGGGTTAAACTCAGGCGCAAAGCCGGCAAACATAGAGTGGTTATCGCCATGGGGGTTTTGGGCAGTTCCGGTTTTGCCGCAAAGGGTAATACCGTTAACATGGGCAGCGCGGGCAGTTCCTGCTTCAACCACATCAAACAATCCTTCCACCACCGGCGGAAAGTGACTGGCATCAATAAGCGTAGTGTGTTTTTCGTATTTGCGGGTAAGGTCTTTATTGGTTTCGGGGTCAGTTATTTTTTTCACTATGTGTGGGGTAATGTAATATCCCTGGTTGCCCAGGCAGGCATATAAATTAGCCAATTGAATAGGGGTTACCAGTATTTCGCCTTGCCCGATGCCTAAGGATATAATAGTGGCCGAGTGCCAACCATTTTCACCATACATCTTATTAAAATAATGTACGGTGGGTATATTGCCATTCACTTCGCTGGGCAAATCGACACCGGTTTTCATGCCCAGGCCGAAGCTGTGGCAAACATCAACCCATTTACCGTAGCTTTCTTGTATGGTGCTAAAGGCTTTATTTTCGATAGCATTGCGGAAAGTTTGCCAGAAGTAGGGGTTGCACGATTGCTCCAGGGCAGTTTGAACAGTGGTACAGGATGGGTGGTGGTGAGAACAGTGTAACGACAAGCCTGCAAAAATATACATGCCATTACATGGCACGGTATAGTTTACTCCCTGAACCCCCTCTTGCAATGAAATGAGCGCAACCACCGGTTTAAACGAAGAGCCGGGTGGATAGGTAGCAAGTGTAGGCCGCGAATAAAGCGGCAGCAACGAATCGGTAAGCAGGCTTTTAAAGTTTTCGCCACGTACTGCGCCGCATAACAAATTAGGGTCATAACCCGGACTGCTGACCAGGGCCAGTATTTCGCCGGTGGTAGGTTCAATAGCCACTATACTTCCCTTTTTGTTCTGCATCAGCTTTTCGGCGTACTCCTGTAACTTGATGTTGAGCGTGGTTACTACATTATCTCCCGAGCGGGCAATGGTATCGAAATCGCCATTATTAAAACTGCCCATTTCGCGGTTGTGTACATCTACAAAAACAAACTTTTTACCACGTTTGCCGCCTAACTCCTTCTCGTATACCTTTTCGATGCCGCTTTTGCCTACGTAGTCGCCGGGTTTATAATAGCCCTTCGATTCTTCTATTTGCTTGTCATCTACCTCACCAATGTCACCTAGAATAGTGGCTGCACAGCGGTGCGGGTATTTACGTATGGTACGCACTTGCCCATAAAAGCCGGGAAACAAATACAAATATTCCTGCAGGCGTGAGTAATCTTTCAGCGATAGCTGTTTCATGAACACATTGGGCTTATAGGAAGAAAACCCTTTGGCGCTTCGCATGGCGGTGAGGCGGGCTTCGTAATCATCTTTTGTAATACCCAGTAATTCGCACAGTTTGGAAGTATCAATGCCTTTGGCCTGGCGGGGTATAACCATTAAATCATAAATGGCTTCATTGTAAACTATCAGTTCGCCATTGCGGTCGTATACATAACCCCGGGTTGGGTAAACATCTAACTCTTTTACGGCGTTATTGCGGGCGAGGGAAACATATTTTTTATCTATAACCTGCAGGTAAAACAGGCGTAAAATAAATATCACCGCAAATGTTACGGCAATGCCCTGAACAATATTATACCTGTTTTTATATATATCCTTACTCACAATTTCCGGTCTTAAATACTCCTGTTTTCATTTATTTATGCTGACTAAACGCGTTAGCTTCCACTATAGTTTTTTGATTGCGCAAATATACAAAGCCTGCTGCGCGCTGTTTCAGATTTTTAACTAAATGCACTTAAAATAACCTAAGCAAACCTCCTAACCTTTTTGGATGAGAAAAGGTAAAGGAATATCAGCATAAACGCCACCGATATAATAGTACTTAATATCGTTTTAAGCAACAGGAAGAAAAAGTTAAGGAAGGTAGCGGCTTCCAATAAAAAATAAAAACCCAGGTAAATGGCGGTAGCCACTCCCAGGTAAACCACAAACCAGGTAAGCCCCTGGGCGTAGATGTTGGGACTTATTTCAAACTCGGTACCCTTAGGGGTAATAATGCTGATAAGGAAAGGTCTTAAATAACCAATAAGTAAACAGGCGGCGGCATGCATGCCCGTTGAGTTCAAAAATATATCGAGCGCAAGGCCGGCTGCAAAACCAAGCAACATCAGCAACCAGCGGGGTGTTTCAAAAGGCAGCAATAAAATAAATAAGGGGAACACGTACGGATTTACAAAGGCGCTGAAGTTGATGTGGCTGAAAATAAGCACCTGCAGCATCAGTAATAAAAAAAGCCGTAAGAGGTTAATAGGTATCTGGTTAATCATTTTTATGCGCCAGGCTGTCTAAGTTTTGCAATTCGTCTCTTCTTATATTTTTTACCACATATACGTAACTCAGGTTTCCAAAATTAGTAGACAGGTTAACGGTAAGGTCGAGGAAGTTTTTGTCTGGCTCGGTTTTTACACTCTTCACCGTTCCAATCATAAGATTGCGTGGAAACAACTCGGAAAAGCCGCTGGTAACAATGGTATCGCCAATTTTTACGGGCACGTGCTTGGGTATCTCCTCTAAGGTAGCAGTGGTTGAATTAATACCATCCCAGTGCATGTTGCCAAAAAATTCGCTCTTTTTAAGTTTGGCGCTTACTTTAAAATCTTTGCTCAAAACACTCATTACGGCTGCATAATTATCGGTAACGCTTATTACCTGGCCCACAATACCATTGGCGTTAAAAACGCCCATTTGTTTGGTTAATCCCTGTTGTTTACCCCGGTTGAGGTATATTAAGTTGGAAGCGTGGTTTACCGAATTGTAAATCACGCGGGCAGTTATATAAGTAAAATGCTGTACATACCTTCCGCTCGAATCGTTGACGCCGGTGGAGTCAACCCTGTTATCAAATTTTGATTCCACAAGTTTCTGCCGCAGAATTGCATTTTCTCTTACCAGGCTATCGCTCATGCGTCGTAAATACAGGTAGTCGGTAATGCCGGTGTAGGTATCGAACACCCGGCCGCTGATGCCATTGGCAAAGTTGCTATAGGCGGCTTCATTATATCTTCGGGTGCGGTAGCTTAAGTAAAAACAAAAAACTTCAAGCGAAAGAAACAGGATAAAGAGATGATAACGAAGAAAGAATCGAAATAAGTTGTACATGCTTTATATGTTATCCCCTGTCCGCCCAGGTATCTGTCATCACAAATGCTGCAAGGAAGTTTTAATACAGGATAATATCAATCATCCATCAGGAACGTAAACCTGTCAATGTTTTTAAGCGCTATGCCGGTGCCTCTTACCACTGCGCGCAATGGGTCTTCGGCTACATGTACGGCCAGTTTGGTCTTTTGCTGAATACGTTTGTCAAGTCCTCTCAACAAGGCGCCGCCGCCAGTAAGGTACAATCCGGTTTTAAAGATATCGGCAGCCAGCTCGGGCGGAGTGGTCTCCAGCGCCTTCAAAATAGCCTCTTCAATTTTCGAAATGGATTTATCGATAGCATGGGCAATTTCAGAGTAAGAAACAATAATCTGTTTCGGAATACCCGTCATCAAATCGCGGCCGTTTACGGCATAGTCATCAGGTGGAACGTCGATATCAGTAAGCGCCGAGCCCACGTTAATCTTAATCATTTCGGCGGTTCTTTCACCAATCAGCATGTTGTGCTGGCGGCGCATGTAATCCACAATATCAAGCGTAAACTCATCGCCCGCAACACGGATAGACTGGTCGCAAACGATGCCCGACAGGGCTATCACGGCAATTTCAGTAGTTCCGCCACCAATATCAATAATCATGTTGCCATTGGGCTCTTCCACATCAATACCGATACCGATAGCGGCTGCCATAGGTTCGTGAATCATCTTTACTTCCTGCCCGCCTGCCTGTTCTGCCGAATCCTTTACAGCGCGCTTTTCCACTTCGGTAATGCCGGATGGAATACAAATTACCATGCGGTAACGGGGTGGGAACATGGGCTTTTTAGCGCCATAAATCATATTAATCATTTCCCGTATCATACTTTCGGCGGCGCGGAAGTCGGCTATTACACCATCTTTAAGCGGACGAACAGTTTTAATATTGGCATGAGTTTTTTCGTGCATCTGCATGGCCTTCTGGCCCACGGCGATTACTTTATCGCTTCTACGATCAATGGCAACAATGGACGGCTGATCAACAACAACTTTATCGTTATGTATAATGAGCGTATTGGCGGTGCCAAGGTCGATGGCAATTTCCTGAGTTAAAAAGTTGAACAAAGCCATGCTTTGGTTGAGATTTCTAAGGGTTTTTCAATAATGCGCAAAGTAGAGAAAAACTTCTTACACTTCGCCTGCATTCTTCAACAAAAAGTTATTGTGCAAAATGTGAGAAATTTTTTTGGAGATATATCAGGTTTCTGATTAAATCACCTTCATTCAAAACGGGCGGTGCAAACCGGGTTCCGCGTGCCGGGAAATCAATTGTTGGCAAGATGCCGGGCCTTGTATTTGAGAAAACTGAACATGGCCACGTCATACACAAAATGAGCTACACAGCTGGACGTAAGACCGAAAAATTTGAACAGGTAGCCAAAGCCCGAGCAGATGATAATAAGAAAAAAACCATAAATGCTGAGACGTATGTTTGATGGATTGATATAACCATGCAGCAGCACAAAAAGCACTGACGCCGGCCAGATGCCGATATAAGGAAGGGGCTGAATTCCGGCCCTGAAAAGAACTTCTTCGCCAACTCCGGCACAAAACGAATAAAACAGAATGTTGAAAAATGAGGGATTCAGATCGAGCATCAGTGTTTCGAAAAAATGACGCACATTTTTAAACTTTTTACCCCGAATCAGCAAAATGGCCAGCAGTGCCGAAATACCACCGAATATAAGACCTGTAATAACCTGTTCGTAATAAGGTTTGCCACCTAAAAGGACCTCCTGAACATCCTTTTTCTGCACGTAACCTATCAGCACAACACCAATAGCGCTCATCCCCAAAAGGGTAAGCCAGCTAAAGTATTGAAGACGCCTTTTATCCGGAACGACCATGCAAATATGTTTACGTTTTAACCTGGGAAAGGGTTAAGTGTTCATCTGTTTAGGTGTTGGCTTCTTTCGTTCGTACGTTTGCACATGAACACTTTAACACTTCGTTATTGAGTTCTAATATAGT
>Ga0316217_10001880_pt1 | contig 26373 bp, 24 predicted proteins | sample 1anoAmetaG_FD_203633 | JGI IMG/M metagenome (GOLD analysis project Ga0316217, IMG submission 203633) | Freshwater microbial communities from Trout Bog Lake, Wisconsin, USA - 1anoA | ecosystem: Environmental > Aquatic > Freshwater > Lake > Hypolimnion/Profundal zone | place: USA: Wisconsin...
CATAGTATTTCGCCGTTACCAGATTTCCACTCACATCCCAGGTCGAGACTCGCTGACCACCCGGGCTATAGGCGTAGTGCAGCACGGTTCCATTCGCGCTTGTGGCTTTCACTCGCATATTGAATGCGTCGTAAACGTATTGAGCCGCTCCGTCCACAGTCACGATGTTTCCTTCCGCATCGTAATTATAACTGTGGAACCCGTCGTTGAGGACATTGCCTACTGCATCGTAACTGTTGCCTTGCAACTGATTGTTCGCGGAATTGAAGCTGTAGTTCGGCTGAGGAACGCTCGCCGAACTGGTTCCGGTGGCGGTCTGAGACCAGCGATTGCCATAGCGGTCGTACTTGTAGCTGAACACGATGCTGCCGCTGTTGATATTGGTGGTGGAAAGCCGCCCAAACGCGTCGTAGCCATACGAACTTGCCTGCGCAAGCGCGGAATCCGCACTGGTGCTCAAATAGCCGCCCGCCCACGACAACGATGAAAAGTTGTATATATTCGTAGCGCCGGGACAATTCGCGCTGGCAACGCCATTACTACACACCCAGGCGCTCTGCATCCTGCCAAGAGAGTCATACGTCGCCGCGATTCCGAGGCCATTGCCGTACTGTCCCGCCAGGAGGCCGAAGGCCCCATTCTGCGTCACCTGGAAGAGAATGGGATTATTGCTCGGATCCATTAGAGTACTGGCGTTGTTCTGTCCGCCGGAGACGTAAGCCACTCCTCCAGAGAGATTGTGTCCCGTGTTGACGGAAATGGTGGCTCCGCTTGAAGCCTGGGTCATGTACTGCTCCTGAGTCAGTTGCCCTCGAAGATCGTACTGGTACCAGCGCCTGACATCATGACTCGACTGGCCGCACCAGTCGGGGAGGCACTGTACGGTGTTTCCCGCATCCCCCAACGCATCGTAGCCTCCAATCTGTGTGGATGCGCTTGCCGTACTCGCCAAAACGAGCCGGCCGTAACTATAACCGAGCGGAACAGACCATGCAGGACTGGAGAGTGTGTCGTAGGTAAAGCTCTTCGACGGAGTCACGTACCCTTGCCCATCGCTGTTCGCGTAGCTCACCGAGATGGTCCGGCCTATCGAGTCAGCCTGTGTTGTGGTTGTTGTGTACACGCTCGCGCTCGTTTGATTGGCGCGTGGCCTAGTCCGCACCGTATCCAAGCCGGTACTATTGTAGCTGTATGAAAAAGTGGTAACGCCACGCTCCGGTTCGGATGTGTAGATTGTTCTGCCCAAAGAGTCCGTCTGAAAGACGCGTTGCTGCGCTCCCTGGGTAATGGTGGTGGTGTGATTGGCAAGGTTGTAGGTAAACGAGGTCACAAAGCCTGTGCCACTAATATCCGTACCACAATTGGTCGGTGATTCCGAAGAGGGCATGCTGGGATTCGAGGTAATTTCACAGACGATGGTAGGCCGCCCGAGGCCATCCACCTGAGTGATTCTCGAAACGCCCATTTCATCCGTCGTCTGTGTCGCTCTTCCTATATAGGTGATGGAACTATACGTTGCATCCTGATGCGTCGTTCTTACTCGCCTGCCGTTGACGAGCCATTCATAACTTATAGAATCGCCTGCCATTGAGCACGAGTGGGCTGCCGGTGTCGTGGACCATGTGACATAGGGGTACGACTTGAAGGAGACCCGGCCCATATTGTCATAGCAGGTATCCTGCTGGTACCAGCCAGTCTGGCTCCCATTGTTCGTCTGCGTATTTGACTGTATCGTGCGGCCAAAGCCATCCATTACGGTCTGCGACATAGCAGTGCTGCCATTGCCAATCTGGGTTGTGACGATTACCTCAGGCAATTGTGATACTGAATAGGGAACATAGGTATAGCTGTATTGCGCTCCATTGGCCGCGGTTCCCCCGGTTGGGCGGAACATTCCGTCGTAAGACTGCGATGACCCCGCTCCCGCAACATCGGTTTGACTGGTTGGCATATATGTGAACGGGTCAACTCCCGATAAAGTCTGGAGTGTAACCCCACTGGGCACGGGTGGATATGTCACTGAAGTAGGTACGAGACCCGTTGAGTCGTAGCCGATGGTCGTAGTGTTGTTGCTGGGATCGATAACATGAATGGGATTTCCGGTACTATCATAAACCGTGGACGTAGAGAGGGTTCCGCCTGACCTGCCCCCGAAAATCCGCACAGATCTGACTACGAATTTGTAGATTGGAGAAGGAGCGGAAGATGTCGAGGAGCAAGCACAGCGAAGCACAGATCATCGCAGCCTTGAAACAGGTCGAGGCAGGACGCCGGGCAGAGGATGTGGCCCGGGAATCGGGAGTCAGCACACATACGATCTATGCCTGGAAGGCGAAGTACGGGGGCATGGACGCGACCGAGGCACAGGAAGCCAAGCGATTGCGGGACGAGAACGCGCGATTGCGCAAGTTGGTCGCCGACCTGAGCCTGGACAAGGACGCCCTGCAATCGGTGATTGAAAAAAACGGTTTGAGCTCGCAGCGATGAAGGCATCTGTCGAGCATATTCGCGCGAAGTTTGCCTTCACCGAGCGCCGGGCTTGCCGTCTGCTTATGTTGCCGGTCTCAAGCTATCGCTACAAGCCGCGCCAGAGTGACGATGAACTGCGCGAGCGATTGATTGCGCTAGCTCGTGAGAAGCCCCGCTTTGGCTATCGGCGTCTGCATGTGTTGCTGGAGCGCGAAGGCGAACTCGTCAACCACAAGCGCGTGCATCGCATTTATCGCGAAGCTGGACTGGCACTACGCCGGAAGAAGCGTAAACACTGCGTGCGCGTGAGCGCCCCGCTGGGCGTCTACACTGCGGCCAACCAGGAATGGGCGCTGGACTTCGTACACGATGTTGTGGCGTCGGGCCGCTCAATCCGCGTGCTGAATGTGATCGATGCATACACGCGCGAGAGCCTCGCCATGGAAGTCGACACAAGCTTTGCTGGCCTGCGCGTAACACGCGTGCTCGACGAGATCATAGCCAAGCGCGGACTGCCGCAGGCGATCCGTTGCGACAACGGCCCGGAGCTGACCAGCCGGCGTTTTCTGGCGTGGAATCTGGAACGCAAGATCAACCTGATTCATACCGAACCAGGAAAACCAACGCAAAATGGCTATGTTGAGAGCTTCAACGGAAAATTACGCGAAGAGTGTCTGCGCATCCACTGGTTTCAGAACCTGTTCGAGGCCCGGCGCATCATCGCCAACTGGCAGCGCGATTACAATGAACGCCGGCCGCACAGCAGCCTGAACTACTTGACACCAGCTGAGTTCGCAGCAAAAGCAGGCCGTGGAAAAGACGCTGACTCCGTCAGCTTGGAAAACACAAAATGTGTTTTCCACTTTCCCACCGCCATGGCGGCGGCTGGCTGAGTTGTATCATCAACGTGCGGAAATTGGGGGCAGGTCACGCCCGTATTGATCCATTGAGAGCTCGAGGTCAAATCGCCGACATAGCCGGATTCCCCGTTCTGATCGTAGCTATTGGTTGTCTGAGATACGAGATTTCCCGAGCCGTCGTAGGTCGTCTCCTGCTGCAATAAACCGTACAGATTCTTGTTGTAGTAATTGGTGTCTGTTGAATCCATCCAAACATCCTGAGTTGTGCTTAGCAGCGCACCAGAAGATGATGAACAGTCGTAGGTAGAAACTGTGTGGGCCTCGCCATTCGGTGCAAAACCGGAAAATGTCTGGTTACTGTTGTATGCGGTTTCTAGAAAGGTAACCGACCAATTATAGCCATTAGGATACGTCGTTTGCGTCGCGCAAGAAACCCCGTTCGGCCAGGTTGTCGTCTCGCTTGTAGGCCAGGAATTTGCGTAGAATGGGTACTGGGACAGAAATTGGTTATATGGGTTGAGCACGGACTGATATGTCCTACTCACGCTTTCAAGTACAGATCCGGTTGGGGTCAAATATGACGTGCTAAGTTCCGCATTCGTGAGCCATTCAAACTGGTGCACAACTACGCTTAAATCAGGGTTCGTAACCGTAGTAGAGAATGGATTACTAAAACTGTATGAGTATGACGTGGTCTGATTGCCTGATCCGTCGCCTGCATTCAGCACCCGCGATTGTACTTGTGGGCATGGGCCATTCATGCAGTATCCAATGTCCCAGTTATAGGTAATGGTTGCCCCTTGTGGGGTTTTTATACCTGTTAGAACGCCAATATTGACGTAATTCGACGACGAGAAATCCGTACGTCCGTACAGAAAAGTCCAGGCATTGCTTGTGCTCCAGTTTCCATCTGGAGTAAAAACGATGCTTTGGAGCCAAGAAGCAGCGCCTGGTTGGCCCATATCACCCATGTCAGAAAAGTCACACGGACCAAAGCTACCGCAGTCGCCGAAGTTCGTCACCAGTGGAATAGCTACCATACATTCTTTGAAGACTGGGTGCTGGGTTCCCTGCTGATCTTGCAATGAATAGATGAAAGCGAGACCAATTGTTAAGGGGCCTGTGCATCCTGAATAATCTGACGTCACTTGCGCGTACCAGGTACGGCCCACCGAATCGGACCCATATATGGGCATGCCGGATGTACCGTAGGTCCTGTTTAGCGTCTGACCATGTACATTTGTTACTGTCATTGGGTATGCGCCGCTCCCGTTAGATCCCCACGCCCATGCATTCGAGGCCGGCACGATTGTTCCAAAAGGGGCTGTGTTCGTGGGGACTGTGATTGAATAGGTTGTCCCGTTACTATCGATCAGCTGCGTTCCGGTGGAATTGACCGTGATGTTCGATCCGTCGATCGAGTGATACGCGCCGCCTGAAGGAACAAGGTCGTGTACGCTGCCGTCAGAGGTCGTCGCATACAATTTTTGTGCAGACGGGTTACCGTCCGCATCGGGTAATGTTGTGAATTCCCACTTCATGACTCCATCAGATCCATTAATATACGGATAAACTGAGAAGGTCGAATTGCTCGTCGGCATCCATTGCCTGCCAACTTCATATCCACTAGCATCGGTATATGTTACTTGGGTCCATGTGGGAGTATTGTACCGAAGGCTGAGGTCGCCCAGATTGAACCCCTTCCATTGCGGGAGCTTTAGCAGCGTGTGTTGAATTGCGAGAGAACCGGTCGTTAGATTGACATTGCCGATGATATCGGAATCGTAGGTGATACCGGGATACAAGCCTTGTTCCTGAGCAACAGCCTGGGAAATCGCGACGATAAACAATGCAAAAACATACAATACCTTGCGCATGCGCGTTGACTCCAGTGGCATAGGGTTGTGAACCTGATCAGTATTTCAGGGTCTGGATTGTTGCTGTGCGTACGGAGCTACCTCCTTGCTGCGTGTATACACTGGTAGGGATTAACACCCCGGAAACATTCTGATAATCGCCAAAGTGTGTATATACAGCAACGCAGGAATATGATCTGCCAGAGGACGAACTGTTGAGTGTAGGCAGTTCGTGGCGAATCAAAACCGGCAGATGGGTCTTGGGATCGAGATACCAGTCTTCAACCTCATTGCGTGCAGTACTGGTGTCGCTCAGATTCACGACCACAATATGCTGAAACGATTCAAGGCTTTTGGTCTCAAGTGTTCCAGGACTGGATAAAACGGAATATGCTACTACGTTCTTGTTCTCCAGTTCATCCTGAAGCACCGCGAGAGGAAAGAAGTAGGATTTGGGCGTGAACAAGTTCTTGGTAACATCATTTGGAACGCCAGTGCTAGAAGTACTGGATATCTGACCATTGGTTCGGCTGAGGCTGCTTGATACACCGTCAACTACAAATTCTCGGGAGAAGTTTCCATTAGCAACCGTATGATCTTCCTGAATGCGGAAAGTGCCGACCGTCTTAGTGCTGTGCTGCGACCAATTGAAATCTGACAACTCGCCGGCTATGGCAAGCTTCTTTGTGGAACGATAAACTCCCGTAGGATCCATTGTGGAAACCGCATGTTTCAGTGAAGATAGAGCGTCTTCTTCATTCACACGTATGCCTCGGGCCGGGGGTGCTCCGCATGTCTTCGCGGTGGGCTGAGGCGCGGACATATCAGTTGCCTGAGATTGAAGGTGTTGGGGTTGACCAACGGCTACTAGCGCGATCAAAAGGCAAAAGAACGCACTACTGGATGAGCGGCCATATATTGTCAAGAAGTGCCGATGGTATGGCTGAAAGCGATCTACAAATTGGCAGATACCAGACAATTGACAAACAAAGCGTAAACGCCAAGGACGATTATGTAATTGCGAGAACATCATGAGAATACTCCTTACGAACTTGAGCGCGATGATACAAACAGGAGTGTAGTTCCTTGGACAAGCACAGCTCCCAAAGAAACAGCTAATCGTGTTCTACGCCCACATGTTTCTCTCCTACCGGAAGGTCATGTGTGACTTTTATCAAAGAGTTTGGGTCCTCTATCGCACAGGTATTTACAACTACTGTCTGTGTGATCGGGTTGGAGGTACCCGCACCATAATTCGCGTTGCCCGCCCAACTGGCGGTAATGACGTGGGCTCCTACCGCTAATGTGCTGGTTGTGTAAGTCGCGGGAGTGCTACTACTGATAGTGCCCGTTCCGATTGATGCGTTGTTGTCGTAGAACGTAACTGTACCGGTCAGTCCATTAGAGATCGTCGCCGTGAAGGTCACCGATCTGCCGTACAAAGATGGCGTGCCCGATGTCGTCAGGCTCAGCGTCGGGGTCGGCAGTGTGTTGAACGACACTCCGCCGCTCGCCACGCCGCCCACCGTCACCACTACGTTGCCCGTCGTCGCTCCCGTTGGCACTACCGCCACGATCGACGTGTTGCTCCAACTGGTGATCGAGGTTGTCGTCGTCCCGTTGAAGGTTACCGTGCTCGTGCCTTGCGTAGTGCCGAAGTTCGTCCCCGTGATGGTCACCGAGGAACCCACCGCCCCCGAGGTCGGAGAGAGACTCGTGATCGTTGACGTCGACTGAACCGTGAACGCCGAGCCACTGCTCGCCACGCCGCTCACCGTCACCACTACGTTGCCCGTGGTCGCGCCCGACGGCACAACCGTCACGATAGACGTGTTGCTCCAACTGCTGATTGAGGTCGCCGTCGTCCCGTTGAAGGTTACCGTGCTAGTCCCCTGTGTCGAGCCAAAGTTCGTCCCCGTGATCGTCACCGAGGAGCCTACCGCCCCTGAGGTCGGTGACAAGCTGGTGATCGTCGGCGTCGCAAGAACTGTGAACGCTGAGCCGCCGCTCGCCACGCCGCCCACCGTTACCACTACATTGCCCGTCGTCGCGCCCGTAGGCACCACCGCCACGATCGACGTGCTGCTCCAACTGGTGATTGAAGTCGCCGTCGTCCCGTTGAACGTTACCGTACTCGTGCCCTGTGTCGAGCCGAAGCTCGTCCCTGTGATTGTCACCGAAGAGCCAACCGCGCCTGAGGACGGAGAGAGACTAGTGATCGACGGCGTCGCAAGAACCGTGAATGCCGAGCCGCCGCTCGCCACGCCGCCCACCGTTACCACTACGTTGCCCGTGGTCGCGCCCGTAGGCACCACCGCCACGATCGACGTGCTGCTCCAACTGGTGATTGAAGTCGCCGTCGTCCCGTTGAACGTTACCGTACTCGTGCCCTGTGTCGAGCCGAAGCTCGTCCCTGTGATTGTCACCGAGGAGCCTACCGCCCCCGAGGTCGGTGACAAGCTGGTGATCGTCGGCGTTGACTGAGCAACCCCGGCTGTCCAAATGTCGTAGGTGGTGATAGTGGCGCTGTCTCCATCTTCAGGGGGATCATTCGCGGCCAGCGCACACACACCCACTTGCACATTAGAAAGTGTTGCTCCGGTGATGGTTGCAGTATGAGTAGCTTGCGAATCGCCATTATTCCCCAAGGTGGCAAAGCTGTACATCAGTGTCCAGGTCGAGCCGCCATTTGTCGAATATGCGGCCCCACAACGCCCACCTTTTGAATCTCCGCCGTCCGACACCCAGCAACTCGCACTGACATTTATAGTCAGAGACGAGTAAGAGTTAGAGGTCGTCTGCCACGTATTGAACACCCGCATTGAATACAGGCCCGGTGACCCTGGATTCTCCACGTCCTGGGTTGCGCTTGCGCCGGTAGGTCCAACTCCACTCTTGCCAGAGTAAACCGTGCTATTGCTTACGCTCCCAACATTGGTTCCCGTGGGAGAACAAGCAGCGGCTTTCAGCGCAGTATTGGTCGAGTTTGTATCCGCCGTGGGCCTTTTGTATTCAGTCGTTTGAGCATAGGCGTTATCTACTGCCAGTGTTAGACAGCACAGCAACCCCATTGACAGCAAGCGTACCGCATCTGAGCATCGTGAGGCCTTGCCACATTTCCGCTCAGCATCTCTCATTTCACTTCCAGCCTTGCTCACATTCATGACATATCCCTTCCCTCACTGGAAAGCAGAACCGCAATGATTCTCGATACTCCCAACCTGTCCCTCGCTTACATCGTACCGGTCGGTTTGCCTCTGCCATCTGTGGCAGAATCGCAGCGCTGCATCTCCTGTCCATGGCGGTATTCATTTACTCTGCCCCGATACTGTCATGGTCACTGTAGTAAAACGTCCAAGTCTGACGATCAATCGTCAAGCATCAAAAAGTCGTGTGCCTGTATGGCTCCCGATGGGGTGATGGCCAATCGAATCTCGGCAGAATGAATCCCGTTCCATGCCTTCATTCCGCCAGATGCCTCAATGACCTTATGTAGAGCCCGGATCGCAAGTGGGTCGCATGTTGCAGTAGGCAGCAGCGCTGGGGAGACTGTAGTCATAGAGGGTTTAGGCGGATGAATCGTCATTTGAGCATTCGCTCCCGGCAGCACGAAGAACAGAATGCCGAGAATTGCGTAGCCGCCGTAAAAGGACACTGACAACCGCCCAAGCATATTTCGGGAACTTGCCCCTTGCAGAGTTGTACCTTGGGCAAAAGCGGCTGGCATTGGCAATGCAAGCCGCGTGATTCCAGCTAAGGAATGAACAACAAAGACCGTGAACCGGGGGAGGTTCATTGCGAGTCTCCGAGCGAAAGATTAACCAGAAAGTTTCGTTGGGTACGAATTGTCACAAACGTTGGTCGCTCTGTTAAGATAATTGTTATGAGTTATGTGGAAAACACAGTTTTAGTTTAGCGAATACATATGGACACACTTCAACTAATAGCTGCCGAATTACACGTTGACGGCGGCTCATATTATTCGAGTTCTAGGTGATAGTGAAAGAAATGACTGCATCGTTTCAGGACGAACAATATTTCTTGTGCCCATACATGTCGAGTAAATTCCCCCTATCTCAGGAGGAAATTTTCATTCCCGAGCACTAATGTGGCCCGCGCGGAGTGGGCTGTCACGTCCTTTTAACCAGACATCATTTACTTCGTTTGTCGCGGTCGTAGCCACCAGAATACGCCGATCCCAATCGCGATGAGAGCGATCTGGTGCCATAGGGACATAGCCGACCACGCGCTCACAAGGATACCCGGCACTACCATAAGCCCAATCCCGATGACCAGGATGGCTCCGATGTGTTTTGGGGCATCGACAGGTTTCACGATGCCCAGCATGAGACCGAAGGCCGTCAGAACGAGTGCGATGGTTGCGAGCAACCCGGTGAGGACCGCCTACCCCTGCATAAAGTTCGATCCGCTCATGGTGCTTCGCTCCTCTCTCCCCGAGATATGCGCTATAGTTTCCCGCCAATGCAGCCACTGTCAGTGACGGTCAGAATTCCCGTGCCATCGTATCGTATTTCGACTGGTTTGCCCCGGCGGCGAAGACGCAGTTCAGAATGTTTGGGCCGCCTCTTTGCGTCGTTGTTTTGCGCAAACGGCGTACCCCTCACTAGAGGAGCACGCCCAGGAGAGTTGAGGGTCGAGTGCTGCCCGCAAGCCTTCGGCTGGATGGTTGCCCGGATCCACGAAGACAGCAAAGTCGATTCTTCGGCTGACCTCGGCGCGCAGCGAGGCGGAAGAGGTCAGCGCGTCGTAGAACCAGACGGGGGTGTTGATCGTTTTCTGGTCGAGAATGCCGTTCAGAAGGCCGCCGTCGGCCTGTGCCCTCAGCGGGATGTGTGTCTCCTCCAGCCAGGGGCTATTCAACAGAATGTCGTGCTTCGCCGCGAAGCCGCGGGCTCCCGCCCAATAGGCGATCCCATATCCGGATTCTGGGGTCGAGTGCAACCCTGCATTCGACTCAAGAAATATCCCGACACGGAACGGCGGCAGCGGGGCATGGTCGAGGTTCGCCATCAGCCGGGCCGCCGGCACCAGGCTTGCTGGCAGCATGACGGCGGCCATCAGCGTCATGATGCAGCCAACAGCCGTGAGGACGCGGCCTCTGGTCGTGCCATGCAAGGGTCTGGACGCCAAAGCGATCGCAAGCACGGGCCACGCGAGGGCGGCCAGCCGCCGCTCGGCATTGTAGGCGCCGTTGATCTGAGGCGGCAGGAAGCTGCAGGTGAGGAGCAGAATCAGCGCGGTGAGAGCCAACACGTCTCCTTCGTCGACGGCGCGGCTTTTCAGGCGAGCGAGTACACCGGAGAACACTTGAGCTAGCACAAAGAGGGGAAATGCAAGCAGCGTGATCCTGTATGGAAAGTGGATGCCCGCAAACGTGAAGAAGTCCACACACTGCCCGGTAAAGACGAAGAGCGCGGTCATCTTATGGAACGCAAACGAGAATTCGTGCTCCAGGTGCGAGTGGTCATAGATCAGCACCGGCCAGGCTAGAGCAGCCGGGACGGCGAAGCTTGCTATGAACTGGAGGCGGCGGTTGGCGGGCGCCGCCATCCGTCGGCCGAGAAGCGTTTCGAGGACCACGTATACGGCAAGGAGCAGCAGTGGAATCGGGTGAGAGAGCACCAGCATCACCAGACAGGCGCTGAAGGTAACCAGCGGCAGCCAGGCACCGGTGCGTCGAAGCAAAACCCAGGATGCAATTGCATGGAAGAGGAAGCCGGAGGCTAGACAGAAGTTGTAAAAGCCGCCGGCCAAAGACCAAGTGAGAATCAACGGGAGCATCCACGCATAGACTGCGGGACTTTCCGGGTGGAACGAGCGGATGGCTCGAAACAATCCGGTCCAGCAGACCAGGACCGTGAGTACCACGAGCGCCTTCTCCGCGGCGCCAGGTGAGGCGACCTCCTGTATCAGGGCCAGCAGCAGATAGTGCAAGCAGTAGGGCTGAACGAGATGGCGGAAGGCGTACCAGTGGCCATACCACGGGTCGCCGATTAGGAGCGCGCGAACGACGGCCGAGTAATAGAGGTGAACCGGCCCGTCGCCCGACGAGATGGCCGGCAGGCAGAGCAGGAGAATGAGCACTGAGGCAAAGGAGCCTGCGGAAAAGCTCGGCACTGTGAACCGGCGAAACCACATGGAGCCACTATTTATTGCAAGTGATCGACTCTCAAGAGGTGTCATATCCAAGGCACAAGCTCCATAGCTTGAAGGACCGGGCCGGGGTGTCTCCCATCACGCAGATGCCCCGGCCCGCCCTCCTCGGTCACTGAGGGTGGCCGAGGACTTGAGCAGTACCCTCTCTCGGTAAGCGCTCAATGCGTGTTCTCCATCGGAGAAGTCTCGGTTCTGTAAATGGCATTACGCAATCCCTTTGCATGGCGCGGAACCGGGGCGATTAGAGAACGTGGAACGTGTAGATTGCCTTGGCAAAGCCGGTTGTGCTGTGCAACTGGCCCCGAACTGGAGGCAGAAAGCCGTAGTCGCCGCTCGGCAGGTTGTGGAGCGAGACCAGCCAGACCGTAGAGCCAAGCTTTTGCGGGTTGTAGGCGACTACCTCGGAGTTGCCACCGCCACCGAATGCGTCGCCCCCCGGCGCCGGATGGAACTCGCGCCCCGTGTGCTTGGAGCGGATTCGAACCAGCTGATACTGCACTACGGAAACGTCCTCCGGGGTCACAATGAGAAAGTCGCTATTGGTGGAGATGGTCTTTGTTGAACTGGTTGCTCCCGGCAAATGTCCTTCGGCCCGTTTAACTGGGTTCTCTCCATTGTGTTTCCAGGCAACGGTTTCTGCCGTTACTGTTCCCCATCCTGCTCCATTGATGCGACGATAGACTCCCTGAGTCTTCGGAGTATTCGCGTCCGACAGCCAGTCGGTCTCGGTGGAGTCCAGCGTCTCGTGCGGGAGAATCGAGAGACGCAAAGAATCGGTCACTACAGCGGCGGTCGTTGAAGAGGCCGCATCCGGAGAGGTTCTGGCCGGTTGGACAGCGGTCGCGTCCATAGTGGCATCTGGATGCGCGTGCTTGGCATCCGAAACGGGCTTGGCAGGGGCTTTGGCCGGGTCTGATTCGGGCGGCGGCGGCACTGTGGGTGGCGCAGCGTGGCCGACAGTATCCTCGCCCTGCGGATTCTCCATCGCAGCAATGACCGCTGCGCTCACAGAATTCTTGATCAGCAGCGTTCGGTCGCTATCGCTCAACTTTAGTGGATGGTAGCGTGCGCGCAGGGCGTTGATAATCACCTCATCCTGCAGGCCTACGCGGTGCATGCGCAGCACATCGTCGACGTCGAAGGGCGGCGCGATGGCAGAGATATCGTCCGCGGCATTGCGGTTTTGTGAAGAGCTTCCTGACTGCGAGGACATGCCCTGCCCGGGAGAGGCTATTCCTGTAGACGAACTGGTTGACTGCGCGGCCACAATCGGGACCGCAACCAATAAAGCAAGCATCGCACTAAGACGTTGCACGAGCGTGTGTCCTTTCTTCCGCACCGCAGGTGACTGCGGTGGGCATCAGCAGATAAAGCGAATTGTAGGGATCTCCGGCTTTTGCCGTAAGGGCTACCGGCACACTTTTTTGAGGTCCGCCTGCGATCCGGTCGGGAATTCCGAAGACCACCTGGTCGGCACACCTTAACGGGGGAAGGCAACTCAACAGACAGCGCGCGCGCAGGCAGAAGCGCGTGTCCGCGCCCAGCCACTGCACAGAAAGCTGCTCGACGGCCTCATAAGCTCCCGGCGTCTGTGACCGGAGCTCCAGGATGTTCCCCTGAATGTCGAACAGAATCATGGCCACTGGATTGTCGTCAAATCCCTTGAGCCGGTCGACGGCGGCAAGCATGTCCGAGGTCCGGACGACAACTTCGTATCGCCAACTGGGGATGACGGGCTCAAAGGCAGGGAAGCGCCCTGCCACTCGGCGTGCGGCCAGCATGTAGTTGCCGCCCCGAAAGAAGATCGCTTTTTCGGTTAGGCCAATGTCTACCGGTGCATCCCCGATTACCGGGAAGAGCGACATGAGCGTTCGCAGCAGTCGGCGTGGGAGCAGGATGTCTCTGTCTTCAGGCGAAGGCGTACTGGTCCGTATCTCTGCGCGTGCCATGCGGTAGCGGTCGGTCGCCACCATAAGGACGCCGGCAGGGGTGAGACGCAACAAGGCACAGCCCAACGATAGACCGGCTTCCTCGTTTGCTTCTCCGAGTGTCGGCAGGACGCGCCCGATCAGGCCGGCTAGGGCGCCAGGATGAAAGCGTGCCATCCATTCAGTACAGGAGACAAAGGACGCCGGAAAATCAGTTCCTGGCAATCCGGGCATGGAGGCTTTCAGGCTGCCCATTGAGATGGCCGCGAAGGAGTTGTTCTTTGCAGAGAGGCTGACCTCTCCCTGGGCAAGCGAGCCGATGAAGTCCAGGAAGCGCCGTGCTCGCAGGGCCACGGCGCCTGGCTTCTCGACCGTGCAAGGAATGGTTACGCGGAGGGACTGAATCAGGTCGGTAGAGCGGATTGAGAGGTTGTCCCCCTCTGTTTCCAGCAGGACGTAGCCAAGGATGGGCACGGCGGGCCGACCGGCGACACACGTCTGCGCGGACTTGAGCGCCAATTCAAGATTGGCTCTTCTAATGCGGATTGCGAATTGCGTCTCTTCCGTCATGCCTCGCATTGAGATGTAACACGTGGACACCTCAAGCCAAAGCCTTCAAGAGCAAAAAATGCAGGTGCGCTGAATTATTTGCCGTGACGCCCGAACTACAAAAAAAGTTCTCATCTGAGCTTTGTCCCTGACGCGGCCACAGGGTAGTTTGATGGGCATGAATACCGTGCTTGTCGCTCAAGAAGCCTCCTTACCCATTACCAGCCCCACCGGCGCCGCCAGTCCGCTCGTGCGCGTCTTCAACCGCATCTTTACCCGGCACTTTATGAATGCGGCGATTCTTCTTGTGATACCGTTGATTTTTGCTCAACCCCTGAGACAGTCAATCGAATTACTTCGGGATCCGGATCTGTGGTGGCACCTGGCCGATGCCCGCATGTTGTGCGCCACACATCACTTCATCCGCGCCGAGCCCTACTCCTTTACCGTTTCCGGCCAGCGCTGGGTGAACCCCGAGTGGCTCTCGGAGATCCCATATTGGCTGGGGTACCGGGCGTTCGACCTGAGCGGCATTTATTTGGTGACGTGGCTTGCGTTGGGCGCCAACGTGTTACTCCTCTATTGGCGCGGGTACTGGAAGACAGGGCATGCCGGAGCTGCGTTTTGGGCCGCCTTCATTGGCTTTGCGCTGATGACGGTGAACAGTGGTCCACGGACTATCATCGTCGCCTACCTTGCGCTTTCAGCCGAACTGGCCATCCTGGAGGCGCTGGAGCGGGGAAAGACTCGCGCGGCGTGGCTTCTTCCTCCGCTCTTCTGCCTGTGGGTTAATCTCCACGGAAGCTGGCTGATAGGCTTGGGCTTACTGGCGCTGTACATCCTGTGCGGTGCGTTCGGCTTTTCGAAAGGGGGCTTTGAGCAACCGGCGCGCTCGCCGGAAAATCACAAGAGGCTCCTTTATGTGTTTCTTGCCAGTCTCGGGGCGCTCCTGGTCAACCCATATGGTTGGCGGCTGGTCTGGAACCCTTTCGACATGATGCTGAACCAGAAGCTGAACATCGCCAACGCCGAGGAATGGCAGCCGCTGCATTTGGACTGGTTTGTCGGAAAAGTGACGCTGGTGGCGATTACCCTGATGTTGCTGGCCAACTTCCTCCGCGGCCGAAAGTGGCGGCTCTACGAGATTGCCTTCATCGTATTCGCCTGGTACGCAGCCTTCGACCATGTCCGTTTCGCCTTCCTTGCGGCTGTCGTCACCACCCCATTTCTAACCGCGGATATGGTACGGTGCTTCTGCGCTCATTCGGATGCGAAAACCATCCCGGGGATGAACGCATTGATGGCTGCCTGCGCGGTGTGGATGATGGTGCAGATATTCCCTCGAGAAGCGGAATTGCGGAAGGACCTTTCAATGCTGTTCCCCCGTCAAACGATCGCGATGCTCGACCCGTCGTGGCGCACGTTCAACGCCGTGAACCTGGGCGGGATCATGGCCTTTGACTCCAAGGCTAGTTATATCGATTCCCGGCTGGACACTTTCGAGCATCACGGCGTCCTGGCCAGCTACCTCGACGTTATGCGGGTCCGGCGGCCATCGGAGGTTCTGGATCGCGACCGGATCGACCATGTGCTGTTCCCTGAACACACGCCTCTCGCCTACCTGCTCGAACGCATGCCCGAATGGCGAGTGGAGAAGCGTGAGGGCGCTGGGGACGACACCTATGTGTTGCTCGGGAGGGTCCAGGCCGCGCTGCCTGGAGAGAAGAAGTAGCTAACCGCAGAGGAAAGCCTGGAGGCTACTGAAGGTTGAAATGGAAAGAGCCAGCGCGACTGTTTGCACAGGCTCGTTGCATGGCGTGATTTTCGATCAGGCTCCCACGCCCTCAAGTTGGGCCAAGGAAGGAACGAAGGGGCGTCGCCGGCGGGTACGTCCGGGACCCATCTGGTCGGACGCTATGATTTCTATGTCCGAGAAAAACTTTCCATCGTAGAATACCCAATCGGCAAAACGGTGTAGCGGATACTCGCGCTCGGTAGTAGTCACGCGCACTTCGTCGCGAAGTATCCGTGCAGCGATGAAGGGGCCGATAACCGGCCCGAGCGTTCCGGGTGTGTGTGAGGGCTCGTCAAGTGAAACATGCCCGTCACGTAGTTCGAGAAACAACATGAGCGCTCCTTTATGTTTTTTGTAGCAGCAAACGCGCGTTCCTCGCGGGCCGATGGGCGGGTGTCCATACAATCGGCAGCCGCATGTCGATACAGCGTCTTCGAAGACTCTTGCGGTTGACGACACCCAGGCGCCGGTATACACGGCTCAATGTGTTCTTGACAGTCTGTTCGCTGGTTGAAAGGTTGGCGGCTATATCCCTGTTCGCGAGGCCACGAACGGCCATCGATATTACGCGAGTCTCGCGTCCATTGAAGCAGGGCAGTGTGGGTGTGGCTTCTTCGCTGATGGCGCGGCGACTCCGTTGCCAATCATCAATGAGCCAGTCCAGCACAGTGGGACTTACATAATGGCTGCCCTTGGCGACAGTGTGGATGCACTGCACTAACTGGGCAGGAGCCACGTGACGGGAAATAACGGCATGTGCGCCAGCGCGCAAAACGCTCAAACAGTGCGCAGGCTCTTCGGAGGTCACTTCGACAATTACCTTGGTGTGTGGATGGGCATTCAGAAGCCATTGCAGATTATCGGTGTTCTGGTCAATCAGAGAGTCATCAAGCAGAACAATGTCCGGTTCCAGTTCTGCGGCCATCGGCAGAAGCACCTGTAATGACGCTGCCACGCCAACAGTTTCAAACGTTGGAACGGATTTAAGCACGTGTACGATTCCGGCGGAGTAGACCGGCTGGGATTCTTCGACAAGGATGCGAACCCTGTTGGCCGTGGATGCTGCCGTTTGGCCGGGTGGAGTAGAAGTAAACGAAGAAGTCGGTAAAAGATTGGCAAGTGTTTGCATGAGATATTTTAATTGTTGGAACCTGGAGATTCGAGAGTCGCCACAATGGGAATCGTGGCGCCATCAGGAACGATTGCGCGATGAACGAGTTTGTAGCCGGACAGGTAGACGTAGATGTCGCGCGGGGCATCGGTCTTGAGCAGTACGAATGACAACGGGGCCTCGCCTACCTTTTTACTATCCACGACAATACTGGCTCCAGGGGGATAGGTGCGGACGGTACACAGCGAGGCTTTGCCCTCCCGGATCAGCGGCATCTTCTGCTCGGCGCTGGTCCCGGCCGTAACGGTATCTGCGCTGGCGGGATTAGCAGGTGCTTGCCCAAGCTGTCCTGCTGCGAGTGGGGTGCGTCCGGCAACCGGGATGGCGCTCCGCTGATCGATACCAATCGGTACACTCTCAGTGTTGTCACCGCGATATGCGCACTGCAGCATCCCGTTGTCGGACCATTCGCTGCCGTCGGCAAAGAAAACCGTGTCCGGCCAAACAGTTACCTGACCGGAGGCGGGAAGCACGGATAACCAGGCGCTGTCACCCCATTGAGCCGCGTCGGTCTTCCCAGAGCCAACCGGGTGGCGCATAGACAAAGCGACCGGACGAAGACGCGAGCCAAAACGCGCATCGAAGACTATTCCGGTGATGGTCGTTGACGTGGTATTGCGGTAGCTGACCAGCAAAGCTGGGCCGCCGTTTATGACGGACACAGCCCGCGGGTTGACAGCCACAATCTCTATCGGACAGGTGGACTGGGCTCCAGCGGCGAAAGGGATCGCCAAAAGGCACACTGCCAAAAGTGCCAGACGCTTACTGGGAGCTTCGACAGCCACACCTGACTTGCCGTTAAAGGACGGTGTCAGCGCCGATGCGGGGGTGGAGGTGGGGTTTGGCCTTCTGTGTGAGGGAGAAGTGGCGCGCTTGGTTGGCGTCCAGGGTTCTGCGAGGACTCGGAGGTCGCGGATTGCGGATTCGGCTTTCTGCTTTGCCATCCAAACCGAGAATATTTGTTGGCAGGTCGAGCAGCCCCCGACAATTCCGCCACCGCCATCGGTGGCCGGGTTATATCGGCTGTGTGTGGGACACATTGCTCGAACAATCACTCTGCTCGTATCGTGGAACGTGAATCTCAACATAAAATCTCCTTGGTCGTGGAAAGGAAAGGGCTGCCGCCCTTGAGGGGGCAACCCATAAACCTACTGCGCCGCGGAGGCGCTCTCGCTCAACACCGCAAAATGGATGTTGAGGGAAATGGGCGATCCATCAGGCCATAATTGGTACTGAACGGTGTGGTATCCGGGTAGCGAGAGAGTGACCTGTCTCACCTCGTCTTTGCGCAAAAGGACGAACACCAGTGGTGACTTACCAAGACGCTTGCCGTCGATCGCAACTGTGGCGCCTGGCGGCGTTGTCGTAATAGCGCAGACACTGGCCTTCTTCTCCGCAATAAGGGGAGCATTCCGGCGCATCGCTTCCGGAGTGGCCTCCTCGGTTACAGAAGCTATGGAATCGGCTGAAATAATGGTAGCCATCGGTTTAACCGGCCGCGAAATCACAGCGGCTGAAGTGGGCTGGATGCTGTCCTGTGTAGCGGCTGCAGGAACTGGGGTTGCAGCGGGGCCTTGCACAATGAGCGGCAGCGCGGGATTTGGCTGTCGGACTGCCAGAGCCGAAGTCGAGGCAAGTTGAGAGGTGCTGTCCGTCGTCTGGCGGCTCGCGCTGACGGAGCACCTTCCGTGGCCGCCATCGGACCAGACCTTGCCATCGGCAAACACGATTTTGTCTACCTGGAGGAATGTGTCCGCATCTCCTGGAAAAGGGGAATCGGTATGCCATGCTGCCGTCGTCTGTTTGCCAGGTACCAGCTTGACGTTTTCCCGGATTGTCTGCCGGGCCTCCCCAGAGCGAATCGTGAACACCATGCTTTCCACAGTTTGGTCGCTCTTGTTGCGAATGGAAGTGTAAAGTCGCCCAGCCCCGCCGACGTCGAGATAATCGGCAACCACCGGACATAGCAGAGTTCCTCTGAGGGGGAGCTGGCGAAGCTCCATCAAGGGCAACTCCTTGATGTCGAGCACCATCGGCTCGACCTCAAGAGGGGGACCAGAATGCGCGTGCGAGAAACGTGCCATCTGGACAGGTGCTGATTCGTCGGCAACCGGAGCATTGCCTGATGGAGGAACCAGAAGACTGGTCGGTTGCCTCGCTGCTTGGCCAGCCGCTTCTTGACCCTGCTCCGGAGGGGGCAAGGAATCTGCCTGCTGGGTGTTGCCAGTAAACACGGCAATGCCCGCAAGCGAATCCGCCCTAACGACAACCGACTGTCGCGGTGCTTGCGGATGCTGCGCTGCTGCTGCAAACGCCTTTGAACAGAGATGGCTGCCATCGTCAAGCCATATGGTGCCGTTTGCCCAGACGATCTTGTCGGTTCGGACATCGAGGTCCATGGCATCGCCATACTGCCGGATGAATGCGGCGTCGGACCAGACACTCACGTCGCTCGCGTGGGCAGGAACCGAGTGTGTTGCGGTGAACTCTCCGAATGCTCCCGGGAAGTGGACCTCGAAGACCACCCGAGTAATAGTCAGGGAGGTGTCGTTCCGGAAGAGAATCTTCAGATAGGGAGGAACGGAAGTTGGGGGCGTGGAAGCAACACTCGCGCGAGGCTCCAAGTTCGTGATGGTGATCGGGCAAGACTGGCTTTGCATGTGCCCTGGCAGCAGGAACAACAACAGCAGCAGGATTAGAACGAAAGGTGATGGCTTCCGCATCTGATGGTCCTCTCAAGAATTGCGACGTGGCGGCTATACGCCACGTTCGTTATGAGGGAAGCCCGGCCGTGGCCGACGTTTACACCACGCGCTATCCCAAGTCTCAGGCGGAACATGTGGTGGGCTTCTGGGGTCACCCTAGCGCAATGGAATACGCCAGGGGAAGTCTAGGAGTGCAAAAAATGCAATTGGAGTGAAAAAAGATTCTGCTCAGGCCTCGACACAGGTTCCCACGTCCCGTTGGTGGCCCAAATGTGGATATTTGTGCGTCGGGCGGCATGAAACAGAGCAGCCGTACGCCCGTTGTGCATGTGTGGGCTGGATCGAGCCGCAAGGGAGGGCGCCAGGTCTCGGCCCCGACCGTCAGGCAGCAGCCTGCCACCCTGCGGCACCTGTTCGATTGGCTGGTCACCGGTCAGGTCGTGCCGGTGAGTCCGGCCGCCTCGGTGCGCGGGCCGTGCCACTTACTGCGTTCCGGCAAGACTGCGATGCTGGAGATGATCCACGTATAGTACAGTTCAAGGGAAGGCTATTCCTTAGCCCTTTTGCGTTTATGGGTACCAATCCGTGATACAGCCGTTATATTGTGGAGAGGATAAGTAGATAGCCTAGCAATCAGTCTGGCTCGCCTTCAGCTTCGTTATCTGGTTTAGCTGTGGGACTGGAATAGGAGGCTAAATACGCGGAGAAAACTGGTGTTTCGCTCAATTCCCGAAACCGCATCATTCGTGTCCAACTAAGATAGTTCACAGCACTAACGAGTAATACGCCCTCCACAGTCAACCAGATTCGTGGCAAGGTTCCATAGGTGTACAGAATAGCTCTACCCAGCGGGACAACCGTAATGATTGAAAGGAGCCACAGAGAACGAGCGAAATCGGAGATCGCGAGAAACATATCTCGCTTTGCGAATTTTCCTGCAATCCGCGTTAGACAATAGTCAAACGCTATATCGACTGACACGATATTTAGATTTGATTCCTTGAACATCTTCGCTCTCACGAGTTCCCCCTCTGGCAAATTCCAATACTTGTCCCGTGCCTGTTTAAAATATCGCGGCACATTAACCCGAGTGACCATCCAGTTTGAAGCCTCCTGCACCAAGTTTCCGGCAGCAAAACTACATATTAACAGTACTGTGAATTCAATCGCACTGGCGTCCTTTAACGCAGCGCAAGAGAGGGGCATCCTCGCGAGGAGTGCCCAGAATTCCGCGAGCAGGAAAAATCCCGGAATGATAATTGCCGCAAGATCATAGAGCTCAAGCTTCAGTTTGGAAAATTCCATGAAACCTCCTCTCTTTTGGAACCTACAATCCATCGTAGATCTCGTTGTCCGACAATAAGCATGGTTGGCGTTTGTCCGTATAAGGAGAGGCGTTCTTCCATCGACTCAAAGAGGTCCTGGTCGAGGGCGCTCGGGTTAGTGCTGCATCGGTCCGGGTGCGAATGCCACTCTCCGATGTATTGGGCTGAGCCGGCGGTTAAGTGGTCCGCGGACTCCAGACTCTCACTTAGACCCTCTATACCTCGAATGAAACTCGTTAGCTCTTCCTCACTGTCGCTTGGAGCACTCAGGACATCAACAATATAAAGGATGTGTCGGCTTTGATCCCAGTTTCCGAGGAGTACGCCTCCCGTTTCTTTCGGTATCTTCTGCGCACGCATCGATTGTAGCTTTTGCACGGTTTCCATATCCCAAACGATCGTCAAATCTCCAATTACGATCCGAATCGACTCGAATACTGGACACGAATAGGCCTGGACTGAGCCGTCATGATTTGCTTTCCATACACGTACACAACCACCCTCCTGACTGAGTTGCTGCGGCAGGAAACGGCTTGCGATCGCCGCAAACATGGCGATTGCGTCACCCGAAAGTATTGTTGACAAGTCGCGGCAGGATCGGCCGTAACGAATTCGTGAGATGGAGCCGGAAAAGTGGCTCGATAGGTCCGGAGTGTGAAGTAGTAATCTGTAATACTGCATCTCCAAAACGTCGAGCATGACTGCACGTGCTCGGTCCTCCGCAAGGATAACCAAATTCTCGCCATTTGGGCTCAGAAACAATGAGACGCGCCGCCCTGGCCCAATCGCTTCAAGACTCAGGCTACGCGCCGTCGGAACGTCCGCCGAACAGTCGATAATCGCAGTTGCATTACGTATTGCGTCAGCAATTTCTCCCTTCAGCTCCCCAGGATGCAGGCTATTTGCGGCGAAAGCTTTCACTATGGTATCTTCATGGTGATAGAGATTGATAATACTCGGAACAGCCGTCGCCTTTAGAAATCCAGCAGCATTCCCTGGCAACAAATGTCGCGCGGCATTGTGTGGAAGCATAGTGTCGCCATCTAATATTGTCCAATATCCAAACCCCTTGCGAGCAAGCTGGTTCAGGAGCATTGATCCCAACGATCCGACGCCCACCATGACAAACTGCTCATTACTGCGTTCAACACCGTTGAACATGGCCGCTCTTGCCTGATCGAGCTCTAAAACCGGATTCACAATAGAAACTGGAACTTGCTCTGTTGTTTCCTCCTGCTTTCCAATAATTGCTCCAAGAGATCCACCTGGTCCCTTAGTCCACAAGCCCAGCCGCTCACCTAGATCCACAACACTGCAACCAAGGCCAAATGCTAATGTATCCCATTCCGTAGGTTCTACCCCGGTAGTACGTTGCTTCGGAAAAATTGTAACGAGCAGTACACTGAGGTTTCGAAGGTTATATTCCTGCACCCAACGCTCCACATTCACTTTGAGTTGAGCAGTAAGATCAACATCACACTCGGTGCAAAGTGAAATCAATTCCCTCAAATTCTGTGGTGCACGGCGAATAGCCCCTTGCACTCGTGGTGGAGATGAGATGATCGTGACCACGTGCGAAATTATCACGTTCCCAGTGGAGCCCTCTTTAACCAATTTGTATGCCGTAGGCTGACCATTCAATATTCCAAGTGCATGTACTGCGTAACGTCTCTGCGTTTCAGATTCCGCAGCAATGTCATTGTAGAACGTCGCAGGAAGGATAAGCATCTGAAAAGGCCCAAGAATGAGGGGCTCTAGCGGCTGATCATCCTGATGCAACGTTCCTTCTGCGGTTCGTGAGAGCCACTCCCTAATACACTCAATAAACAAGACTGCCGTCCATCTGAGTTTTAGTGCGTCATAAGAAATATCGTAAAGGCAAAGGCTCCGAGGCATCTCTTGTGGGCGCTGATTAAGATGCGGAACATTCGGAAAATCCTCGCGTAGAGACACAACTTCCGGTTGAATGTCATCCGCCGGTTCAAATGAGACAGCGATCGTCTCAATCGGAAGTATAGGAAACTTGCGATTCTGGGCAAGTTCGACGCGTACTTCGAACAGAACGGTTTCCATTCCAGTTGAAGGCTCGCGTAATAGCCCGAACAAGGAAGCTGCGGGATGCACGTCACTTAAAAGGTATCCCGCCAGCTCTTTTGCCTTCGGAATCTGGAGTTCCTTGTATTCGATCTTCTCACCTGGAAGTTCGATCACGCCTCACCCCGCGCGCGGTGCTGGAGCAGACGCTGCAACACTTGCTGCAGAGTAAAGTACGCGCTTGATCTTACCCCGATTCGCCGTGATTTCGATGACCAGGGGCTTCGGATTTCGCACGGAGGGATGCTCCATAGTGACTTCTAGCTCTCCGCTGGTTTTCAAGCAGTCCTTGTAGTAACGCTTCGCTTGGCGGTGAGGGGGTTGCCCGTCACCGTCATCTAACGGTATTGGCCAACTTGTCGAAACAAGGATAGCGTTGCTGTTCAACTTCTTTTCGTAAAGATACGCGATTTCTTCTGTAGGTTCTGTCCGGTCAGCACCTTTTTCGGGACCGATCGAAAGATAGCTGCAGTGGTGTGGGAGCTTGATTATGTCGTTCTCCAAGCGTTCTTCTCGGTCGTGGTACCTGGTGATTGAGACGACATCGCTGAGGCTTTGGTGCTCCATATCAGCACCGAAGAGGACGCGCGTCTCCACTCCATCAACTATGAACGTACCATGCAAAACGAGACTGTCATTGTTTCTGTCCACAAAGGATCTGTCGTCCAATCGAGTTGCGAAGGGAGAGTGTACAAAGAACTCTACACCATCGGCTTCCTTACTCCAACCGGGGATGAGACAGCCCGCATCCGTAATTAAATGTGCCCGCGACTCCAGGGTGATCCCCTGGTTCTCAAGCCACCGTCGCAGTAGCTCCGGACGCGAGAAAACTCGGATGCCTCGACCCTCGCGCAGGCGGTGCCGAGCTTCCTGACGAATGACACGGGCACAATCTTCGACGCCATCCTCGATAATCGTAGCTGCGGGGACCCACAACTCATCGATCTTAATTCGGTCTTCTGATTGATAACGGATTGCGTGGTCGAAGTAAAAGAAGTCTGAGCTTCCGCGCACATGATCATCATCAAGATGCGTGAATGCTACTATGTCGTACGACTTCCGGTCTCCCAGGTCCTTGCGCAGTTGCTCTGGTAGATCGATGCGTTTGTCGTCCGCATCGTCGTGGTTCTTCACATCAGCGTAATCGAGAAGGAGTTGTTTTCCGGATTCAAGCTCTATGCGGATGCAGTCAGCATTTCCGAGGGGGAAGAAAATCAACTTGTGCATGTCGTACCTCCTAATCTGGGTGTATTGCACTTAATACCACATAGTAGTATACATCTTCGCCTAATGTTTGCCAAATTGGGAGCAAACTACCTCTAGTCCCAGTTTGGATTAATACACGACAAGTCAGCCACTGTCCGCTCGGCCCACGCCGCCGTGATCTGAGGACGCCACGACCGCACGCTGTCCGTCGCAGTCGCCTGAAGAGCCTGCTGCGGGGGGCGGGGCAAGATCCTGGCTCAGAAAGATAGGGGGACAATTTGCTGAGGAGTGGGACAGCAGCCAGGAGACTGTCCAGCCCATGACGCAGCACGGCACGTGCCGGCTCCTGGGATGGCGGGATTCTGAGGTACAAGCAACAGGGAATCGTGTATATACTAAGTAGTAAATATCATCATGCATATATTTACTAGTTGGTTAACAGAATGTTTGTTATCAGACGTTTCAGCAACTTTGATGTCTTGGCCTCTCCATAGCCTGAAGAGTGCGCTTTTTCCCTCTGGGGCGGCATATATTCAATATTCATATTATTTGAATATTGAACGAATCTGAGCTATACTGGTGACATGTTGAGGCCGCTCGATATCGTTGTGCTGCTCAAGCTCTCGTTGAAGAACGGGCGACCTCCCTATCTCCAGATGGCCAATGAGCTTCACCTCTACCCATCCGAGGTTTATACCTCCATCAAACGTGCCCGTGCCTCTCACTTCGTCCAGGCGCCGGAACAACAGGACCGGCTGAATCGCTCCGCGCTGCTCGAATTCCTGCTGCATGGCATTCGCTATGCCTTTCCTGTTGAGAAAGGCGCTCTGACGCGGGGTGTGCCCACCGGCTATGCCGCGCCACCGCTCCAGCAATTCATTGCTGCCGGCGACGACCCGCCCCCGGTGTGGCCGTATGCAGAGGGACCGGTGCGCGGGTACAGCTTCGCTCCTTTGCACAAGAACGTCCCCCAGGCAGCGCTCGAAGACGTTAGGTTCTATGAGTTGCTGGCGCTGGTCGATGCCCTGCGCGATGGCAGGGCGCGAGAGCGCAATCTGGCAGGACGCGAACTCAAGAAAAGACTGGAGGAGATTCCCGATGCCACATCAGAATCTTGAGCTGCTGGAGATCACAGCGGAGAGGCTCCGCCCCCTCTTGCACGAGATCGTCTTCGTAGGCGGCTGCGCGACTGGTCTACTTGTCACCGATCCGGGAGCCGCTCCTGTCCGCAGAACCTATGATGTGGATGTCATCGCCGAGATTGCTTCCTATGCCGAGTACACAATCTTCTCGGAGCGGCTGCGGGAGCTTGGGTTTCAGGAGGACGCGAGAGAGGGTGCTCCCCTCTGCCGCTGGAAATATCAGGGGCTCCTTCTCGATGTAATGCCACTCGACGCAAAAATTCTCGGCTTTTCCAATCGCTGGTATGCCGATGCCCTGCGCACCGCATCCGAGGTTTGCCTTCCTGGCGACCTGACTCTACGGGCTATCACTGCGCCCTACTTCCTGGGAACCAAGATCGAAGCGTTCCGGGGACGCGGGCGGGAAGACTACTTCGCCAGCCACGATCTTGAAGACCTCATCACTGTCGTAGATGGACGCCCCTCACTTCTCAATGAAGTCGAGGCTGCCTCAGTCGAACTGCGCAGATTTATTGGAGAGGCGGTGCAGGCACTCCTCACCGAACCGCGCTTCCTCGACGCCCTGCCGGGTTACCTCTTGCCGGACGAAGCCAATCAGGCCCGCATCGTGCAGCTCACCGGAAGGCTGCGCGTTTTAGGCAGGTTGGCGTAGCAGCAGGAACTCAGACTTGCTGTCAACGTATCTACTGTTTAACGGTGTCATATGGATACTTGCTAAGTAGTTAACAGACATTCCATTATCAGACGTTCGCTGTATCTTCGTCCATAGAAGTACTGGACGAAATGGTCCTTACGGTCCACAACTTCCCAGAGGCACTGTTCGCGGTTGCGTAGACGGAGGGTACCCGCACGCCAATTGCGCGAAGCGGATCACCTGCCGGGACTGCGATACGCCGCTGAACGCTACAGGCCAAATGCACCAAGTTCCGTGACCGCTTTGTCTATACCGGAGAGGATCGACGCTGCTTCTTTTAGGCCATTGCCAAGCGCCGAAATCTGGGTCTGCAAGGCTTTGAGTTGAGTCATTCCCGGGGTCATCTCAGCAGCAGCAGCCTGGAGTCGGACAGTATTGCCGGTGAAGACCGCCTGATCAAGC
>Ga0316217_10001882_pt1 | contig 26359 bp, 16 predicted proteins | sample 1anoAmetaG_FD_203633 | JGI IMG/M metagenome (GOLD analysis project Ga0316217, IMG submission 203633) | Freshwater microbial communities from Trout Bog Lake, Wisconsin, USA - 1anoA | ecosystem: Environmental > Aquatic > Freshwater > Lake > Hypolimnion/Profundal zone | place: USA: Wisconsin...
AACCGGCAATCGCCAATTGTTTTTGGTGGTTCAATATGTATTCGAGCGTGGATTATGCGCTCACGCCCCGCCCGATCTATCGGGCCGACGGCGGCAAGGTTTTTGACATTTATTCCTGGCCCTATTCTCTCCGCGCGGAAATCAAGGCCGACTTGGGGGAATTTCCGTTTTTTGGTTTTTGGGGGCCGGCGGCGGGCGTGAAAACCCCGCAAGGTGCGGCCGATTGCGCCACGCGCTGGATTGCCGCATCCGCCCGGTGGATCGAGGAAAAAATTTCCCCCGCGCTGAATTTCATTTACCTGCCCCATCTGGATTACAACTTGCAGCGCCATGGGGTGAAGGCGGCAGGCGGAATGGGACGCGGGGAATCCAAGCCGACGCCGGGTGGTCAGGCCGCGCTGAATCCGGCCATTGTGCCGGATTTGCGGGCGGTGGATGACATCGCCGGCGACCTCATCCAGTTTCTCGAAGGGCGCGGCGTGGAGGTGATCGTGCTGTCCGAATACGGCCTCACGGATGTTCACCTGCCGGTGCATCTAAACCGGCTCTTTCGCGAGCGCGGCTGGCTGGCGGTGAAGGATGAACTGGGGCTGGAGGTGCTGGATGCCGGCGCCAGCCGGGTCCTGGCCGTGGCGGATCATCAGGTGGCCCAGGTTTATTTGAATGATCGGGCGCTGGAAAAATCCGTGCGGGCGCTGTTGGAAAAAACGCCGGGCGTGGAAACGGTTTTGGACACGGCCGCCCAAGCCGCCGCCGGGCTGGCGCATCCGCGCGCGGGGGATTTAGTCGCGGTGGCGGCGGAGCACGCCTGGTTTTCCTATTACTATTGGCTGGACGACGCGCGCGCGCCGGATTTTGCGCGCACGGTGGACATCCACCGCAAGCCGGGCTACGACCCGGTGGAGCTCTTTCTGGACCCGAACCTGCCCTGGCCCCGGTTGAAAATCGCCGGGCGGTTGCTGCAAAAAAAACTGGGCTTCCGAATGCTGATGGACGTGATTCCACTCGACGCCACACTGGTCAGAGGTTCCCATGGCCGGCGGCCGGGGGAAAAAAAAGACTGGCCGGTTTTGATCGCCGGCCAGTCGGGACGCTTGCAAAAAGATCAGTTGGAATCCACCGAAGTGTTTAACCTCCTGCTGAATCAGTGACCGTTGACAGTTTTGGGGTTCCACCAGAGGAAGTTTTTTATATTCGCGGCATCGGTGCTCCAAGCGTTAAAGTTGAGGCTGGTGACAAAATCCACATGGCCGTCAATGGCCAAGGCATTGCCGCCATGCTTGCTGTGCAAGAGACCAATGGCTTCACCTTTGGTGATGTCCGGAAAATTGGATCCGTCATTCCATTCATTGCCGCCAATCGGCACGCCGTTTTTGAGCGAATATTCGTCCGGCTCCCAAATCAGATAGCATTGGGTGCTGTAAACGTCAGTGATCTTGCAGGTCACATCCTCGGGCAAGGTAGCGGTGGAGTTTTCTCCAAAATCACACACCGCGCCATTCATCACGTAGGTGGAATACTTGTTGTTTCTTCCAGTGAAGGGGGCGGTTCCAGTGTTCGGCGGTATGAAGTAATCTTTGCTCGTGAGAGTGTCCACTGGACACAAGTAGGCATTGAAATTATTGACGTATCGATACCACAATCCCCCCTGCCAATCTTGAATGGCGGTAGGTAACGGGAGATAGGGAGCGGTGGTGCTGTAAGGATCCACGCAGCCAGTGGTCCCCGGATTATAGAGCCAGCCCTGCGGAAAATTGGCGTTGCCACCGTCCCAATTGGGATAGGCAAAGTGGTCGGCAAACTCATCCACATACATGCGGTTGGCCAGCCCCAATTGCTTGATATTGTTCACACACCGCATGTTTTGGGCTTTGGCCTTGGCTTTGGCCAGCGCCGGCAGCAGCATGGCCGCCAAGATGGCGATGATGGCGATCACCACCAGCAGTTCGATCAGGGTGAAACCGCGCCGATTGCGCGGCCGTTGGCAACCTTGGCTTGGCGCCCGCTTTTTATTGGAGAGGTTCATATTTTAGCAACTACATTGTGCCACAATCGGGGTTTTCAAGCCAGTCGTCAGAATTGGGGACAACGCCAAATGAGGCTGGCGCCTGATCCTTGGTCCAAGACTGGCTCGCATGGCCATTGTGGTCTTCATGTTTTTACAGAGCCCAGCGGCTGACGGTTGAGGAACACGGCTGGGCTTTTCACAATCACTTTGGCACATCGCCTCTGGATTGTAAATCCCCCAAACTGGTGATGCGGTTATTGCGGATCGGTGCCAGCCACGACGCACATCGCCCGCGGCCATCCAGCGGCGGTGGGTTCAGGGCATCGGCTGCGGCCCGGACAGCGCGTGCCAATAATAGGTCCAGAGGTTGTTGAGGTTCAATCCTGTCATGGAGGTGTGGCCAACACGGCAACGGTTAAGATGTGAAGCTGGGTGGGTGGGGGGGTTAAAGAAGCCGGACGTGAGATTCCTTGAGATGGCGGTTGTCCAGCAGCGTCGCGAGTTTGCGGACGATGTTCCGCCGCAAATCCAGTTCCACGGGGAGATTGGGGTCTTGATGCGCCTCATTGATGCGCGTGCCTACCACAAAATCCACAATGTCGCTTTCCAGCATCAGGACCGCGAGGTCGCGCGCCGGGGTTTTGCGCCAGGTTTCCACCGGCTGCCCGCTTGCCAACAACTCGGCCGTTTTGGCCAGGGTCACCGTGCCTTCGGTGATGAGGTCCACGCCGTCCATAACCGCGGCCGGCGGCACCTCCGGGTCCAAGTGCGCCAGATCCATCGTCACCTCGCGATTCAGCAGGCGGGAGACGATGGTGGCCGTGGTGCCGCCGCAAATCGCCTTGCGGCCCTCGTAAGCTTCCAGCAATGCGGCCAGCTCGACGTCGCGTTCGCGGTTGAACGGCGGGCCGGTGAGGACCAGCAGCCGGCGGGGCTGGCGGTAATAAATCGCGCCGCAAGTGATGTCGTCCTTGCCGGCACGCCCGTCGTTGAGCGAGGCTTCGGCCACCAGATGGCGCGACAGTTGCCGCGACGAAATCATCGGATCGGCGGCGATTTGACGCCGCAAGAAACCCGTCACCCGATCGCTGCCCCAGCCCAGGGGCAAATCGGCGCGGCCCAAGCCGGACTGGCTGACGCCGTCGGAATAAAAGACGATCCGGTCGCCCAACTGCGTGTCGAACTCGCTGTAATGAATCACGCGGTCCTTCCAGGTTTCCAGGGTGAGGCTGGCGCGTTCAATGGGCACGGGCGCGGCGCCGCGGAACAACGTCAGCGGCGGATTGCCGTGTTCGATCACGCGCGTTTTGCCGTCCTCGTCCAGGTCCACGATGGTGAACGTGGAATAGCTGATCTTGCGTTTTTCGCAGACCGGCAGGGTGTCCATGATGGTCTTGGCGCTGCGGCGCACGTCCACAAAGGCGGTGGTGTAGCGCAAGGCCATGGTGGCGGTGAGGTTGGCCAGCACCATGGCCTTGACCCCGCTGCCCAAGCCGTCCGACAGCACGGAAATGACCCGCCCCTCGGCCTTGATCTTGCGCGAGAGAAAAACGTCGCCCGCCGCGAACTCGCCGTGCTTGGGCTGCTGAAAGCAGTCAACGTCGATAAAGCTTTCTCCAGTCATGGGACTCCTTGGGCTCGTCAGGTTTGGGGGGCGAAAAGGAATCAATGATGGAATTGAGCGTGATTTCCGCTTCCGCCGCGTTTTCGCCCAGCAGGTAGGCGATTTGCTGGGTGGTGGCCAATTGCTTCAGGATGACCTCCCGCGCCCGCCGGATGACTTGCTCTTTGCGCACGGCCGGCTTGGTGATGTCCTGGAGAATGCCGCCGACGACGCAGTGTTTTTCAATGCTGAAAATGGTCGCGTGGAGGATCGTGTTTTGAAAGCGCAGATCGCGGTCCAGAATGTCCTCGCCGCTCTTGAGCACCCCGTGGAAGAGGCTCGCGAAGGGCATCACTTCCGCCAGCGCGATGCCCTCGAGGCCGGTGGGCTGGGCGCCGGCGGCGGTTTTCTCCGGCGCAAACAGCGCCACAAACGCGGCGTTGCATTCAATGACCCGGTTGGCTTCGCTGACGATGACCACGGCCGAGGGCATTTTTTGGATGAGGGCGTTGGCTTTCTTGTGCGCGAGCTGGCGCATGTAGCTCACGCACATCGAGCGCTCGGCCTTCTGGGTGATGAGCGCCAGGCCGAAGTCGCGGCACGAATCGTAGCCGCAGCCGCCGCAATTCAGTTCGTCGTCCGCCGAAAGTTTGCCGACCGTGCGCAGCACCTCGCGGATTTGCGCGTCCGGGAACTGCGCGGCCGGGGGGCGGGCCGCGGCGAAAACCGCGGGCGTGGCAATCGTCGGCGGGCGCGGCAGGACGGCGGCGGGCGGGCGGGCCGAGCGCAGCACGCGCTGGCGTTTGACCGCGGTGGCGCCGCGGCAATGCACCTTGGGTCCGTTGACGCAGCCGCCTTCGCACGCCAGCAGTTCCAGAAACAGGCCTGCCTCCGGCTGGAGCGATTCCACGCCATCGAGCGCTTTTTTAATCGCGCCCAATCCCGAAAACGCCATCAGCGAGCCATCGTTCACCGCGCAGGCCGATTTCATGCCCGCGATCATCCCGCCGTCCACCGGGTACCACGCGCCCTCGGCCGAAGGCTCGGGCACGAAATGGTTTTCCGGGGCTTCCGGCAATTGCTCGGGCGCAATCTTCTCCTGCTCCAGCCATCGCCGCAAATCTTCGAAGGTGAGCACCACGTTGAGCAACTCCGGGTATTGCGCGGCTTCCAGTTTTTTGGCGATGCACGGGCCGATGAAGACAATGCCGATGTCCGCGCCGAACGCCTGCCGCAGCATTTGGCAATGAGTCAGCAGGGGCGACATCAGCCCGGTGAGCAGCGCCGCACCATTGGCGCGATGCTTTTGCAAATAGGCCACCACGGTGGGACAAGCCGACGAGGCCAGCACGCGGCCCGGCTGCTGCTGGAGCAGCGCCGCCGCCTGCGCCGAGACCTGTTGCGCGCCCAGGGCCGTTTCCGACACGGCGGTGAACCCGAGGCGGCGCAGCGCGGCAATCATCCGGGCCGCGCTCAGGCCCGGGAACTCCGTCACGTACGACGGCGCCAGCGACACATAGACCGGTTTTTTTTGCGCCAGCAACTGGCGCGCGCCGGCCAGATCATCGCGCACCCGTTTGGCGCCGTTCGGGCAGACCTCCACGCATTGCCCGCAATAGATGCACAATTCCGCCACCACTGAGGCGTATCCGCCCTCGACCTTGATGGCCTTGACCGGGCAGTTGCGGACGCATTTGTAGCAGTCCTGGCACTCGCGCTTCTCGGTGAAGATGGGGTTGAGGTAGTTCATTTTGGCGCGTGCGGCCCGTGAGGTTTGTCTCCAGCAACAAAATGGTTCAGCAGGGCAAAGATCACAATCGGGTCCACCTCGTGGTACATCTTGCCGTTGATGGTGACATTCGGGCCAGCCTTGCAATGCCCTTCGCAGAGGTGGCCGTTCAATTCGACCGCCGGGGGCAGGCTGCGGGATTTCAGGAAATCCTGCACCACTTCGATGTTGCGGCTGTTCCCGCGCGAGAAACACGAGCTGCCCATGCAAATGGTGATTTTGGTGGCGTCCGCTTCAGGCATGGCACAACTCCTTTTCGCGGGCCGGCGCGGTGGCCGCCGGTTGGCGGCTCCAGCGGCCGCCCTGACCTTGTCCGACGTGGCGGCCAATGGCGCCGATGCGCGCGCCCAGGCAGCCGTTGCATTTGTCGCCGGGGTCGCTGATGCAGGCCTTGTTGGGGTAAATTTCGTACAGGCGACGGTACTTCAAAGGCGTCAGGTTGGGCATGAACACGTTGGCGCCGCGTTGTAAGCCCAGTTCGCGGCCATTGGCCCGGTTGATGGTCGCCAGCGCCGTCGTGGCGGGAATGTTGGCATCCGGCCGCACCAACCGGGTCAAGGCAATGGCTTTATAGACCATCAACTCGTGGTTGGGCACCTGTCCGTCCCCCACGGGGAAGAGACTTCCGAAGCCGCTGCCCAGTGGCGTGGCCGGATGCGGAATGAACGGCCCGATGCCGATCATGTCGAGGTCCAGATTCCGGAACAGCGCGATGTCGTTGGCCACGCTGGCGTAGGTCTGGCCGGGCAGACCCACCATGATGCCGCTGCCCGTCTCGTAACCGAGTTGCTTGAGCCGCCGCAACATGGCGATGCGATCGCACCGGCGGTCGCCGAGCGGCGGATGGATTTCCTCGAATAACGTGCGATCCGAGGTCTCAAACCGGAGCAAATACCGGTCCGCGCCGGCCTCCCGCCACGCCGCCAAATCGCGGTCGGGCCGTTCGCCCAAGCTCAACGTCACGGCCAGCGGGGTTTCACTCTTGAGGCGGCGGATGATCTCCGCCAGCCACGGCGCGGTGAGTCCGTAATCCTCGCCGGCTTGCAACACCACCGTGCCGTAGCCGAAGTTGACCGCCTGTTGCGCGGCCTCCAGAATTTCCCCGGCGAGCATCCGGTAGCGGGCCAGGCGCGTGTTGCCGGCGCGCAAGCCGCAGTAAGTGCAGCCGCGCACGCAAAAACTGGAGATCTCCACCAGCCCGCGCAAATACACCGCGTCGCCGACGTGGCGCCGTCGGGTTTCATCCGCACGCTGCCACAATTCCGCCAGCCGGTCCGAGTCGGTTTCCCGGAGCCAGCACAGAATTTCAGTTTGGTCCGGAGTCACGCGGGCACGCCTTTCTTTTTGGCCGGTTGAACCGGCTGGGCCAGGGTCCGCAGGGACGCGTGCGGCTTGGCGGCTGGCTGGAGTCTGCGATACGCCGCCAAGGCCGCCGGAAACGGTTCCAGCGCCCGGGCAAAAATCCCGAGGCTATAAGCAATGGTCAGGCCGTAATTGGTGATCGGCACGCCCGCCTGCTGGCAACGCAGGATGCGGCCCAGCATTTCGCGGCGGTTCCACATGCAGGCGCCGCAATGAATCACCAGCTTGTACGGCGCGAGATCCGCCGGCCAACCGTGGCCTTGCACGTGCTCGAATTCGAGTTTCGCGCCGGTATAAAGGGTCAGCCAGCGCGGAATCTTGACGCGGCCAATGTCCTCGCCGATGGGATGATGCGAGCACGCCTCGGCCACCAGGATCCGGTCGCCCGCGCGCAGATTCTCAATGGCCAGCGTGCCTTGAACCTGGGCGAGCAAATCGCCTTTGAACCGTGCCATCAGAATCGAGAAACTCGTCAACGGCACGCTTTTGGGGGTGTCGGCGGCCACCTTGAGAAACGCCTGCGAATCGGTCACCACCAGTTTTGGCGAGACCTTGAGCCGATCCAGCGCCGTGCGCAATTCCCGTTCTTTGACCACGAGGCAGAAGGCGTCGCTGTCGAGCAAATCCCGAATGGCCTGCACCTGCGGCAAAATCAGCCGGCCTTTGGGCGCCTCTTTGTCAATGGGCACCACCAGCACGGCCAGTTCGCCCGGGCCCACGAGGTCGCTCAGGATCGCGGGGCTGTCTATGAAATCCGGCGGGGCCGCCTCCAGCAGCGCCTGGCGCAACTCTGGCAAGCCGGCGCCGGTCGCCGCCGAAGTTTGGACCACGCGCAGCTTCTGGGCCTTCAATTTTTCGAGCAGGCCGGCGTCGGCTGGGGCGGCATCCGCTTTGTTCAAGACGACGACTGCGGGCAGCTTGCGCGCGCTGAGTTCGCGCACTAGGCCGTCTTCAAATTCACCCCAAGTGGCGGCTTCCGCCACCAGCACGGCCACCTCGGCGCGTTCGAGGACCTCGCGGGTTTTCTGCACGCGCAAAGCACCCACTGCGCCTTGGTCGTCCAAACCGGCCGTGTCGATGAACAAGACTGGTCCCAGCGGCAGCAGTTCCATGGGCTTTTCCACGGGGTCAGTGGTGGTGCCGGCGAGGGGCGAGACAATGGCAACCTGCTGGCGCGTCAGGGCGTTGAGCAGCGATGATTTGCCGACGTTGCGCCGTCCGATGAAGGCGATGTGCAGGCGCAGGCCTTTGGGTGCGGAGGCGGTCATGGCGGAGTGGTGGCCGGCAGCCGGCCGTTTGGAAGGGGTTTGCGATCTTGCCGGTGCTTTCGAACCGCACCCGTTTGGTCTTCGTGCGGGTCGCCCGGCTTGGCGGTGGGCGGCCGGCCGGCCGCGGCCGGCATTCCCAGCCGGCAAACCGCTTCAGGACTGATCAGCACATCAAATTCGGTGCCGGTGAGCCAGCCTTGGGCCAGGACGGTCTGGCGGATCGTGGCGCGGTTGGCCAAAGCCAAGTGCGCCGCTTCTGCGGCCCGCTCGTAACCCAGCAGTGGCACCAGCGCGGTGGCGGCGGCGGTGGAGTTTTCCACATGTTGCCGGCAGCGCGCTTCATTGGCTTCGAGGCCCGCCACGCAATGCCGGCGCAGCAGATCATCCGCGCGACCCAGCAAATCCAGGCTTTGCAACAAACAATCGGCAACCAGCGGCAGAAAGGCGTTCAATTCCAGGCTGCCGGCGGCGCACGCCTGGGCGATGGTGACATCGTAGCCCATGACCAGCAAGGCCACCTGGCTGACCGCCTCGGGAATGACGGGGTTGACCTTGCCCGGCATGAGCGACGAACCGGCCTGCCGCGGCGGCAGGCGGATTTCGCCAAAGCCGGCTTCCGGTCCCGACGCCAACAGGCGCAGGTCGGTGCAAATCTTCAGCAGCGAGACCGCGTGGGTCTTCAGGATACCCGAGACTTCCACAAAAACATCCGCATTCTGCGTGGCATCCACCAGATTCTCGGCCCGGGCAAACCCAATGCCGGTCAGGTCGCGCAAGGTTTCGACCACCTGAAAGATGAACTGGCGCGGCGCGGCAAGTCCGGTGCCAATGGCCGTGCCGCCGAGATTGACGACGCGCAACCGCTCCTGGCATTTGTAAATGCGCCAGCGGTCGCGGTTGATGGCTTCGGCATACGCGCCGAATTCGCGGCCCAGCGTGAGGAGCACGGCATCCTGCATTTGCGTGCGGCCGACCTTGACCACGTGGGCAAATTTCTTTTCCGCCGCCTGAAATGATTCCTGGAGCGCGACCACGTTTTGTTCGAGCGATTGGAGCCGGCGGATGGCCGCCAGTTTCAGCGCCGTGGGATAGGTGTCATTGGTGGACTGGTGCCGATTCAGATCGTCGAGCGGTGAAATCCGTCTGTAATGGCCGGGCCGCAGGCCGAGGATTTCCAGCGCGCGGTTGGCCAGTAATTCGTTGACGGCCATGTTGGTGCTGGTGCCCGCGCCGCCTTGCAGCGCATCCACCGGGATATCGTCCACAAACCGGCCGTCTGTCAGTTCGGCGCAGGCCAGCTCGATGGCGTCCGCCTTGGCCGGATCCTCCGCCCAGCCGCCCAGCGCGCGGTTGGTGCGGGCACAGGCCAGCTTGACCGTGCCGTACGCACGCAGGAGTTCCGGATGGACCGGGCGCCGGGCCAGCGGGAAGTTTTCCACGGCCCGGGCCGTGTGAATGCCATGCAGCGCCGACGCGGGTAGCGACAGCTCGCCCAGCAAGTCCCGTTCGATGCGGATGGCTTCGTTCATGTCGGCCTCCGGGGTGAATCAGACAAACACGTCGCGTTCGTTGGCCCGCACGCGGCGGACCAGACTGTTGGCCGTCTTGCCAATGGCGCCGGGCATGGTGGCCAGTTCGTGGTCCACCAGTTTCTCGCCGGTCTGGCGCGTCTCCGGCGAGGCATAGCCCATCAGATATTCCATGCAGCTCGACAGCGCGTTGGGGCTGCAATGCGCTTTGATCAAACCCGGCTTGGCCAAGTCCATGAAATCCGCCCCGGTGCGTCCCAGCCGGTAGCAGGCCGTGCAAAACGACGGCGTGTAACCCAGCGACGCCACGTCGCGCACTACTTCATCCAGCGAGCGGTGGTCGCCGAGCTGGAACTGTTCCGCGTTGTGGCCGTCGCTGGCATCGGCATAGCCGCCGGGATTGCAGCGGCTGCCGGCGGAGATCTGCGACACACCCAGCGCAAAGGTGGCGCGGCGGGTGTCGGCGTTTTCACGGGTGGACATGATGATGCCGGTGTAGGGCACCGCCAGGCGCAGGATGGCGACGATCTTCTTGAAATCCGCGTCCGACACCGCCTTGGGCGGGCGTTCCGCCAGGGTCGATCCGACCGCCGGTTCCAAGCGTGGCACGCTGAGAGTATGCGGACCCACTCCAAACCGCTCCTCGAGATGATGAATGTGCTGCTGCAGGGCCAGCATTTCGAACTTCCAGTCCGCCAGGCCGAACAGCACGCCGATACCCACGTCGTCAATGCCCGCCGTCATCGCCCGGTCGAACGCGGTGACGCGCCAGTCGAAATTCTTCTTGGCGCCGGCGGTATGGACTTGGGCGTAGGTCGCCCGGTGATACGTTTCCTGAAACAACTGGTAGGTGCCGATGCCCGCGTCCTTGAGTTGTTTGAATTGCTCCACCTTGAGCGGGGCGATGTTCACATTCACGCGGCGGATTTCGCCCCGGCCACTCTTGGTGGCGTAGATGGTGTCAATCGCCTTGAGAATATAATTGAAACCTTCCTGCGGGTACGATTCTCCGGCCACCAGCAACAGCCGCTTGTGGCCCTGATCAATCAGCACCTTCACTTCGGCGGCAATCTCGGGCTGGGTCAGCACGCGCCGTTTCAACTCGGTGTTGGCCGCGCGGAAGGCGCAGTAGCTGCACTCGTTTTTGCACAGGTTCGAGACGTACAGCGGGGCGAAGAGCACCAGCCGGTTGCCGTAGATTTCATCCTTGATGAACCGCGCGGCGGCGAACATTTCCTCCAGCAGGTCCGGCTCTTGAATCTCCATGAGCACGGCCACCTCGCCGGCGTCCAGACCGGCGAGTTGGCGTGCCTTGACCAGCACTTCGCGCACGCGGGCCGGGCTGGATTGGCGCGCTTGGGCCAGCGTTGCGGCAATGTTGGCTTCGTCAATGAACGTGGCGAGTTGCGGGCGGGCTTCGCCGAGGGTGGCAGTCATAGTGTCTCCTTTAATTTTTGGTTGATTTCGGTTTTGGCCGCTGCGGCAGTACACCGTTGGATCTTGTTTCCATTCACGCTGACCGTCGGCCCTTGTTCGCATTTTTCAAAACAGAACGAGGCGCCCAGGTCCACCTGTTCCCCGAGGCCTTCCTGCTGCACATGGTCCAGCAGATCGTGCAGGATGTGCTGCGAGCCTTTGAGGAAGCAATTCGTGCCGGTGCAGACCTTCACTTTGAGCTTGTTGACCGGCGAACCGTCGCCCAGCGCGATGTCCTCCCCGGCGATGCGCCGGCGGTTGTGGTAATGCGTGTGCAACAGGCGATGGGCGTTCTTGCCGCCAATCTCGCCCAGGTGCTTCTGATAGCATTCGGTCACAAAGTGGTTCTCCTGCGATTTGTGCAATTCCATGTTCTTGTCCACGTCGTAAAGACCCTTGGTGCGGAGCTTGCGAATATCCGGATCGCGCGAGACGGGTTGGCCCGCGCCGCCGATGCAGCCGCCGGGACAGGCCATGACCTCGATCAGATCCAGGTCGCATTTGCCGCGCCGGGCTTTTTCGGCCAGCGTGCGGGCGTTTTTCAGCCCATGCACGATGCCGAGCTTCAAGGTGATGCCGTCCACCGGCACCTCGACGATGCGCAGACCGTCTTCGCCGCGCACGGCGTGGAAATCGGGGTTGACCAGCTTCTTGCCGGTGACTTTTTCCGAAGCGTAACGAAGCACCGCTTCGCTGACGCCGCCGGAATTGCCAAAGATGACGCCCGCGCCGGTCTTGAAGCCCATCGGCATGTCGAACGATTCCGGCTGCAGCCGGACAAAGCGCAAGCCGGCCTCCTCGATCATCCGGGCCAGTTCCTGCGTGGTTAGCACATGGTCCACGTCGGGCACGCCGCCCGGCGCAAATTCCTCGCGCTTGGCCTCGAATTTCTTGGCGGTGCAGGGCATGATCGAGACCATCACCAGATCTTCCTTGTTGACGCCCAGTTCCGCTGGCAGGAGTTCCTTGGCCAGCGCCCCGAGCATTTGCTGGGGCGATTTGCAGGTGGAGAGATGGGGCAGCAACTCCGGGAAATATTGTTCCGCAAATTTCACCCAGCCGGGACAGCAAGAGGTGAATAACGGGAGCTTGCCGCCCTGGGTCTTGCGGGCCAGAAATTCATTGGCCTCCTCGATCACCGTGAGGTCCGCGCTGAACGACGTGTCATAAACGCGCTCAAAGCCGAGCCGCTTGAGGGCGGCGACCATCTGGCCGCGCGTGGATTCGCCGGGCGGCAGGCCGAACAATTCGCCGATGGCCACGCGCACCGCCGGCGCGATTTGTACGACGACGGTCTTGGCAGGGTCGTTCAACGCGCGCCAGACTTCCTCGATTTCCGACCGCGGGGTCAAAGCGCCGGTCGGGCAGACGGCGGCGCACTGGCCGCAGTTGACGCATTCGCCCTCGCCCAGACTGCGGCCAAAGGCGGGCACCACGGTGGCCTCATGGCCGCGATGGGCGAAGTCAATCGCGCCGATGCCCTGGATTTCCGAGCAATAGCGCACGCAATCGCCGCAGAGCACGCACTTGTTGGGGTCGCGCACCAGCGCGAGCGACGAGCGGTCCACCGGCGCGGGCTCATGCACGGGCTTGAAACGCACCTGGTCAATGCCCAGCTTGCGGGCCACGTCCTGCAACTGGCAGGCGGCACTTTTGGCGCAGGTGGTGCATTCGCGCTCGTGGTTGGCCAGCAGCAATTCGATGGTGATCTTGCGGATCTCCCGAATCTCCGTCGTCTGGGTGCGGATTTTCAGGCCCGGCTCGGGCGGCGTGGAACACGCGCCCTGGATGCCGCGGCCGGCGATATCCACCAGGCAAAGCCGGCAGGCGCCATAGACGCTCAGGTCGGAATGATAACAAAATGTCGGCAGGTCAATGTCCGCCTTGCGGATGAGTTCCAACAGGTTGCGCTCGCCGTGGATCGGCACGTCGCGCCCGTCAATGTTCAGGGTTTTTACCGCCGTGGCGGTGGCTGTGGCATTCATGGAGTGATAATTGGCAAAGTTCTGGGTTTACGGGGTCAGACGCCGACGACGGCTTCGAATTTGCAGGTGTCGGCGCACGCGCCGCAGACGATGCACTTGCCCTGGTCAATGACGTGGGCTTTCTTCTTTTCGCCCGTGATGGCGCCGACGGGACATTTCCGCGCGCAGGCGGTGCAGCCTTTGCATTTGGCCGCGTCAATACTGGGCTTGGCCAGCGCCTTGCACTGGCCGGTGGGACAATGCTTGTGGAACACGTGCGCATCGTACTCCGCGCGGAAATAGCGCAGGGTCGAGAGCACCGGGTTGGGCGCGGTCTTGCCGAGGCCGCAGAGCGAGCCCTTCTGCACGGCGAGCGCCAGTTTTTCCATCAACGCCAGCGTCTCCCCGGTGGCGCGGCCTTCGATGATGTCGTCGAGCATGGCCAGCAACTGCCGGGTGCCTTCGCGGCACAGCACGCATTTGCCGCAGCTTTCGCGCTGGGTGAAATCCATGAAAAAGCGGGCCACGCTGACCATGCAGGTCTTTTCGTTCATGGCCACCAAGCCGCCGGAGCCGACCATGGCGCCAACGGTGCGGAGCGAATCGTAATCGAGGGGCAAATCCAAGTGTTCCTGCGTCAGGCAGCCACCCGAGGGTCCGCCGATTTGCACCGCCTTGAAACCGTTGGGCTTGACCTTGCCGCGTCGGTCGGTGATGCCGCCGCCGATGTTCAACACCACGTCGCGGAGCGTGGTTCCGAAGGGCACCTCGACCAGGCCGGTGTTGGCCACATGGCCGGTCAGCGCAAACGTTTTGGTGCCGGGCGCCGCCGCCGAACCGAGCTGCCGGAAGGTGTCCGCGCCTTGATTGATGATGCGGACGACATGGGCCAGAGTTTCGACGTTGTTGATGATGGTGGGCTTGCCCCACAGGCCGCTCTGCGCCGGGAACGGCGGCTTGGGCCGGGGCATGCCGCGCAGGCCCTCGATCGAGGCGATCATCGCGGTTTCTTCGCCGCAGACAAACGCCCCCGCGCCTTCCAGGACCTCGCAATCCAGCGCCTGGCCCGAGCCAAAGACGTTGTCGCCCAGAAAGCCCAGCTTTTGCGCGTCCTCGACCGCCCGGCGCATGCGCGTGACGGCCAGCGGGTATTCCGCGCGCACGTAGATGAGGGTCTCATCGGCGCCAATGGCGCGCGCGGCAATCATCAGGCCCTCCAGGACGCTGTGCGGATTGCCCTCCATGACGCTGCGGTTCATGAACGCGCCGGGGTCACCCTCGTCCGCGTTGCAAATGACATATTTCTTGGCGCTTTTCTGCACCCGGGCCGCCTCCCACTTGCGGCCGGTGGGAAAGCCGCCGCCGCCGCGGCCGCGCAGGCCCGACTTGGTGATTTCCTGCACGATCTGCTCGGGCGTCATTGACAACACGGCCTTCTTGGCCGCCGCATAGCCGCCGTGGTGCAGGTATTCGTGGATGTCCTCCGGATCAATGGTGCCGCATTCCTTCAGCACGAACCGCTGCTGCCGCTGATAAAACGGAATATCCTGGATCCCCTGGCAATGCTTCTTGGTGGCCGGGTCCACGTACAACAACCGGTCCACCACCTGGCCGCCCATCAGCGTCTCCCGGACGATTTCCGCCACGTCGCCGACTTTGACCTTGTTGTAAAGAATTTCATCCGGCAACACCGTGACCAGCGGCCCCATCTGGCAAAAGCCCTGGCAGCCGCTTTTGTTGAGTCGCAACGCATGCGTCGGTTCCGGCTTGAATTCGGTGGTGACGCTGATGCCGGCGGCCTGAATCTGCTCCTGAAAGGCCGTGATGACCTGGTAAGCGCCATTGGCCACGCAGCCGGTGCCCGCGCAGACGATCACGCGGCGTTGGGGTTTGGTTCCGTTCCCGGCGGCCGGGTCCATAATGTTCAAGATCTGCGCGCTCATGTTACGATTGCTCCTGGGCGATGATTTCTTCGACGAGTTTGACGCCGTGTTCCGGCGTCATTTGTCCGTGCACCTGGTCATTGACCACCACGACCGGCGCCAGGCCACAGGCGCCCAAGCAGGCCACCGTCTCAACGGTAAACAACATGTCGTCGGTGGTGTTCTTCTTGCCCTCGAGTTTGAGGCGCTTGCGAATGGCGTCGAGAATCGGAACGGAATCCTTGACGTGGCAGGCGGTGCCGTCGCACAGGCGGATGATGTGCTTGCCCTTGGGCTGGATGGCGAAATGGGAATAAAAGGTGGCCACGCCGAACACGCGCGCGGGGGAAACATCCAAGGCGGTGGCCACGTAGGTGAGGACTTCCTCGGGGAGATAGCGGTATTCCTCCTGGACGGCCTGGAGAATGGGGACCAGGCGGGAGGGTTTGCGGCCATGTTTTTCGAGGATTGTGAAAACTTTCACAAACTTTCTGCCGTTACAATCAGGTTTTGTTTGATGACGCATATTCAGGGGTGATTTAATTAAAATGAGCCGCCGTGGCCGTGGCTTTGGCCGGCGGCGCGGCTTTGGCCGGCTGGCGTTCCAAGGCCGCGATGAGCTTTTGCGACAGCGCCGCCACCGAGCAGTACAGGTCCTCGTTGTGCACGATGACGTGATCGGGCGTGAGGAGGCGGACCGGCGCAAAATTCCAGATGGCGCGGATGCCGCCGGCCACCATCATATCCGCCACCGCCTGGGCTTGGGCGGCGGGCACGGTGATGATGCCGATGAGGATGTGCATGCGCTGGGCCAGGTTGGTCAATTTGTGCAGCGCCACCACGTGGCGGCCATGAATGCGCGCGCCGATCTTTGCCGGATCCACATCGAACGCCGCCACGATTTTGAGCCCGCATTGTTCGAACTTGCGGTAGCCCATCAGGGCCGCGCCCATGCTGCCGGCGCCCACGAGGAAGGCGTCATTGACGTTGTTCCAGCCGAGGAATTGCTCCAGCTCCCCGATCAGGCTGGGAAGCACATACCCGATGCGCGGCCGGCCCGCGGCGCCGACTGATTCCAAATCCTTGCGCACTTGGGTGGGATCCAGGTCCAGGCTTTGGCCGATGTCGGTGCAGGAAACGGTCTCGTGTCCGGCCCCCTGCCATTCCTTGAGAAAGCGGTGATACAACGGCAGGCGCTTCAAGGCGGGTTCCGAGACGACTCGTTTCGACTCGTCCCGGCTCTTGAGCGGCGGCTTGGTGTCCATATCGTTATTGTGATATCAATATATTTATATCAATAAAACTTTCTCTATTTAAGCCGGAATCCGGCTGTTGTCAACTCCCGGCGCGGCCGCAACCGCAAGTATAAGTGGCGGCTGTGCGGTTGATTAGTGACAGGAATTAGTGTCAGGATTCCGTTGTCATCCTTTCGAGAAAAGCTTATCGTTAAACCCATAACCATTTCGGCCATGAAACTGCGAACTCGCGCCCCCCGGCCCGCCGGGCCGCCGCCCGCCGGCCCCCGGACCGCGTTCCCGGAAGCCCTGCTGCCGCAGGCCGCCGGCGCGCACAAGGCGGGCCTGCCTTGCATCAAGCGCATGCCGGCCTACCTGCAACTGCTGCGCGGCTTGCAGGCGGAGGGCCGCGAGCACGTTTCGGGCACCGTGCTGGCCACCGTGCATCACCTCGAGCCGGTCATTGTGCGCAAGGACCTGGCCCTGACGGGGGTCGTGGGCACCCCGCGGGTCGGCTTCCCCATTGCGGAATTGATCGCCGCCATTGAGCGCTTTTTAGGGTGGGATCATCAGACCAAGGCGGTGCTGGTGGGCGTGGGCAGCCTGGGCACGGCGCTGCTGGGCCATCACGGTTTTCAAAATCTCGGCTTCCGATTCGTGGGCGCCTTTGATTGCAACCCCGCGCTGATCGGCCGCTGGGTCCATGGCCGCCGGGTGCGGGCCTTGGGCCAGTTGGCGCCGTTCGTGCGCCGCGGCGAAATCTCGCTGGGCGTGCTGACCGTGCCGCCGGACGCCGCCCAAGCCGTCGCCGATCAATTGGTGCGCGCCGGCATTAAGGGCATCTGGAACTTTGCGCCCGTGAAGTTACAAGTCCCGGCGGACGTCACCGTGCAAAAGGAAGACCTGGCCGAAGGCCTGGCCGTGCTGTCTCACCGGATGAGACCGGGGACACAAGTCACGCCGTGCGGGTCAGCTGCGGCTGGGCTTCCAGGTGGACCAGCTCGTTGACATCCAGAATCAAGCCGACCAAGCCGTCGCCCAAAATGGCGGCCCCGGCCAGCAGCTTGTTTTTGTGGACCATCATGTCGTTGAGATTCTTGATGACCACTTCCTGCTTGTGCAACAGGCCGTCCACCAACAGGCAGCGCAGATCCGAGCCCGCTTCCACCACCACCACAATGCCATCGCTTGGTTCCTTCGAGGTGCTGGAGATGCCGAAGACTTCATTCAAGCGGAGCAGGGGAATGATCCTTCCGCGCACGTTCACGACCTCGGCGCGGTTTTGAATCCGCGACACCATGCCCGGCTGCGGGCGGAACGATTCGCGGACCGACAAGGTGGGCAAAATATAGCGTTCCTCGCCCACCTTGACGATAAAACCGTCAATAATGGCCAGCGTGAGCGGCAGGCTGATTTTGAACCGGGTGCCCTGGCCGGGCTGCGAGAAGATCTCCACGCGGCCGCGCAGGCGCTCGATATTGCGGCGCACCACATCCAAACCCACGCCGCGGCCGGAAAGATCGGTGATCTTTTCCGCCGTGGAAAAGCCGGCGGCAAAAATAAAACGATAGATCTCCTCGTCGGTGATCTCTTCGCCGGCCCGGGCCAGCCCGCGTTCGATGGCTTTCTGGAGAATTCGATCCTTGTTCAGGCCGGCGCCGTCGTCCTCGATTTCCACGACAATGTTGCCGCCCTGGTGATAGGCGCGGAGGGTCAGGCTCCCCATGGGGGCCTTGCCCGCGGCCACCCGCTTTTCCGGCAATTCAATGCCATGGTCCATCGAATTGCGGATCATGTGCAGCAGCGGATCGTTCAATTCCTCGACCACGGTGCGGTCCAGCTCGGTGTCCTCGCCGCTGGTGGTGAAATTGACCTTTTTTTGCTGCTTGATCGCGATGTCGCGGACCACGCGGGACATTTTCTGAAACACGCCGCGAATGGGCACCATGCGCAGGGCCATGCTCACGCGTTGCAATTCCTTGGTGATCCGCCCCATTTGGGCGATGTTGCGCACGGCCTGCGGATTCAACCCCGCCAGTTCCGTGAAGTTTTGTCCGACCAGCGATTGGGCGATGACCATTTCGCCGACCAGGTCCAGCAGGCCGTCCAGCTTGCCGGTATCCACCTTGACCATGGCGGCAGGCGCGCTGGGGGTGTTGGCGCGGGCGGCTTCGGCCGCGGCATCCATCGCCGCGTTGCCAGACGTTGCATTTTCGGCCGGGGCGCTGGCCATGGGCGTGGGTTCCTTGGCCATCGGTTCTTGGGGCGCGGCTTCCGCCGGGGCTGATTCCGCCGGGTTGGACTCCGTCGGGTTGGACTCCGTCGGCGCCGGGGCTGTCGGCGCCGGGGCCGCCGCGGCGGAGGCGGGCTTTACCGCCAAGAGGTGGTGGCCTTCAATGACCTCTTGCGCCTCGGCTTTGAGCAAGGCGGTGGGGATGGTGATCGGCCGGATGGATCGCGTGCCGCCAAGCTGACCCTCGATTTCATCGAGAAACTGCTTGAGCACGTCGCGGCCGCGCAGGATCAACTCAATGACCGTGGCGTCAATGACCAGCTTTTCCTGGCGCGCAAGGTCCAGCAGCGATTCCAGCACATGGGCCAGCCGATTGATGGGAATCAGGTTCAGGAAGCCGGCACCGCCTTTGAAAGTATGAAAGGCCCGAAAAATCGTGTTGAGCACTTCGGCATCGGACGGCGAATTTTCCAGCACCAAAACACCCTGTTCGATGTTGTCGAGGTGCTCGCGCGATTCGGTGATGAATTCGCGCAGCAAGTCCGCGTCTTCGGCGAGGTTTAAGTTCAACGGCGCCTCTTCGACCGGCACGACGAGGTCTTCGATCATGGCGGCGGCGGGAACGGTCGGCGGCAGGGGTGCGGGGGGGGGGGGGGGCGTGGCAGGCGCCGGCGCGGTCGGGGCGGTGGAGGAGTCCGTCACGTCGGCCAGCGTCTGCACACGCGCAAGCAAGTCGTTTAACCAAATGATGTCATCCGGGGAAAACGGCTGCCCGGATTCAACGATGCGCACGGTGCGTTCCCAGGCCTCGGTGCAGAGCGTGGCCAAGGCGGACAGTTCGGCCTTGGCGCCGGCCTCGTCGCGCAAATTGCCAATCAAATCCAGGATGGGGAATTGTCCCTGGGTGTCACCGGCGCGGGCGGCTTGAATTTCCGCCCGCAAATGCCCGGCCAGTTTCAGCAGTCGGCTACGATCGCTCATGTTTCTGGATGCGTGTCCCCACCCATTGGTTTGGCAAGTGAAGGTCCACGTCTTGTCATCGGCTGCCCGCGGCAAAACTGAAAGGGAAAAATGCGGGATGATGCCGAGGACAAAACCGGATCGCCGTAAAGCTTGCTGAAAGCGGCGGAAAAATGCTAACCAGCGGCATGCACAATGGCGGCAAAAACGACGCGGGGTTGCACGCGCCGCCCCGGCTGGTGGCGCTGCTGCTGGCGCTGCTCACTTTGCTGGTTTATGTGCCGGTCTGTTTTCACGACTTCATATTCTACGATGACCCGGCGTACGTCCTGGATAACCCCACGGTGCAGGCCGGCTTGACCTGGGCGGGCGTGAAATGGGCGTTTGTGGGCTGGCATGCCAGCAACTGGCACCCCCTGACTTGGCTGTCGCACATGCTGGACTGCCAGCTGGTGGGGCCAAATGCCGGCGCGCAGCATTTCATCAACGTTTTGTTCCATGCCGCCAACGCGGTCCTGCTTTTCTATCTCTGGCTCCGGTTAACCGGCGCGCTGTGGCCCAGCGCAATGGTGGCCGCGCTGTTTGCCTGGCACCCCCTGCACGTGGAATCCGTGGCTTGGATTGCCGAACGCAAAGACGTTCTGAGCACCCTGTTGGGATTGCTCGCCACGCTGGCTTATGCGCGCTATGCGCAAGCCCGGCGGGACGGGCTCCCGGACCGCGCCGGACGCGGGAGAAGTTATGGCTGGGCGCTGGTCTTTTTTGCGCTGAGCTTGCTGGCCAAACCCATGCTGGTGACCTTGCCGTGCGTCTTCCTTTTGCTGGATGGGTGGCCACTGCAACGAAGGATGCCCGGCAGCGGCTCTTTCGCCAAGTTATTGCCTGGCTGGATTTTGGAGAAAGTCCCTTTTTTTGCGCTTGCCGGGGCGGCCTGCGTGGTCACGTATCTGGCGCAACGGGGCGGTGAAGCGGTGGCCACCTTGCAGGACCGTTCCGCGGTGTTGCGGTTGGAAAACATATTGGTGGCGTACTTGGATTATCTGGTCAAAAGCGTTTGGCCGGTGCGCTTGGGCATTCTTTATCCCTTGCCAGCCCAATATCCGGCGGCCGAGGTGGCGCTGGCGGGGGCGGTGATGGCGGGGGTCTCGGGCGGGGTTTGGTGGTGGCGGCGGAAGAATCCGTGGCTGCTAACCGGCTGGCTGTGGTTTGTGGGCACGCTGGTGCCCGTAATCGGGTTGGTGCAGGTGGGCAACCAGTCCATGGCCGACCGCTATACCTACTGGCCATCCATTGGCCTGTTTGTGGCCGTGGTTTTTGGCCTCGCCGAATGGTGCAAGCGCCGAAAATCGCGACTGCGGGTGTTGGCCTGGCTGGCGGGACTGGTCCTGGTTGGCGGTATCGCGCTGACGGAAAAGCAGCTCAGGTATTGGCGGGATACCAAGACGCTCTTTGCCCACACGCTGGCGGTGACGGGGGAAAACGGCCAGGCCGAGATGATGCTCGGCGTGGCCTATGAACGTGAAAACGCAATGGACGAGGCCGTGCGCCATTTTAAGGCGGCCGTGACGCTGGATTCCGCGCTGACACTCAAGCAGCCGGACGGGAACCACAGTTTGGCGGCGCATGTGGCCTGGCTGCAAGCGGCCGCGGCGGAAGCGGCGGGCCAGGCCGGCCAGGCGATTGCCCTGTATCAACAGGCGCTAAGTGTGGATCCGCGCATTGAAGAGGCGCACAATAATCTGGCCAACTTGCTGGACGATGCCGGTGACACCGCCGGCGCCCTGGTCCAATATCAGGCCGCGATAAAACTGGCGCCCGAAGCGGCAACGCCGCGGGAGAATTTGGGAACCTTGCTGCTGAAACTCGGCCAATTCGACAATGCCCTGCAGCAATACCGGGAGGCCGCGCGGCTCGCCCCTGCGGACCCGCGCCCGTCGTACCTCGCCGCCAAGGCCTATTTGCGCTCCGGCCAGACCCCCGAGGCCATCGCCCAGCTTCATCACGCTTTGGATCTGGATGCCGAGGATTTACAGTCGCTCGCCCTGCTGGCACGGATTCTATCCACCGACGCCAATCCCACGAACCGCGATGGTGGCCAGGCGGTGGTGCTGGCGGAGAAGGCGAACGCCTTGGCGGGCGCCGGGCAGCCGTTCATTCTGGACGTGCTGGCGATGGCTTACGCCGAAGCCGGCCGTTTTCCCGAGGCCCAGGCGGCTGCCAACAAGGCGCTGGATCTGGCCACCGCCAACACCCTGACCAACCTGGCGGCCGGCATCCGGAAACACTGGCAATTATTCCAGTCGGGTCGCCCGTGCCGGGAAGTGTTCACGAATGGTTTGGCTCCCAATTGATGCTCAATTAAACCTTACTCCTCCCGCTCCGGGAAATCGAAGGTTACCTTGCCCTTGGCATCCATCACCAGGAAGGCCGGGAAGGGCTTGCCGGACTTGGAAATAAACTTGTCCAGCAAATCGCTTTTCTTGGCCGACAGGATTTTGGCCGCCTGCGCCGCGTCAATCGGCTGTTCCAAGATCACGTTCTTGATGCTGAATTTGCACGGCTTGGTTTCGAGCTGTGATCGCTCACACAAGTAACCCGCTTCGGTGTCAAACACTTTGCCGCCGCACTTGGGGCAGGGGCCCACCTCTGCCTTGCCGGTGAAATCAATTTTGGGCGGCGGCTCGGACGATTTGGACCGGCCCTTCTTCTCCCGCACGGGGAACTCAAATTTGGTTTTGCCGTCCTGGAGCACCAGGAACGCCTCGAATTTGCGGTTGGTCTTGTTGGAGACAAAGGCCTTGAGCAGATCGGTCCGGCCCTCGGCCAGCAGCTTCTTCACCTGGTCGGGCGTGATTTCCTGCTGCAGAATGATCTTCCCGGTGCGGAAATCGCAAGTCGGCGTGGGGCCGGGCTGCTTTTCGCAGACATAATTCATGCCGCCATCGAATACTTGCGCGCCGCACTTGGGACATTTGCCCAGCGGCTCCTTGCCGGTGAAATCCACCGGTGTGGCCGTTTCGCCCTCCTTGGGCGAGTTGCCAAAGTCGAACTCGAGCTTCAGCTCGGCGTTCATTTTGATGACGGCCGCGAACGGGAATCCCTGCTTGCTGCGGAAGCCTTGCAGCGGGCCGATTTGGCGCCGGGTGATCAATTCTTCGATCTCCTCGGGCTCAAACATCCGGCTGCACAGGGTTTTCCAGAGGGCGAAGTCGCAGCCCTCCTTGACGCACTGGTATTGCCGGTACTTTTCGTGGATTTCGCCGCCGCACTTGGGGCAGGGGACATTGATGGTACCGAAATCTCCGGGAATGGTGTCGTGTTCGTATTGCTTGGCCCGGTCCACAATGCGCCGGGTCATTTCGGCAATTTCCCGCATGAACTGCTCGCGGCTGATTTTCTTCCGCTGCATTTCCTTGAGCTGAAATTCCCATTCGCCCGTCAGCTCCGGCTTGGTCAATTCCTGCACGCCCAAGCCGTTGAGCAGTTCCATGAGGGAGAAGGCTTTGGCGGTGGACTGCAACTCGCGCCCGAGCCGATGCACATATTCCTCCAAAATCAGGCCTTCGATGATGGACGCCCGCGTGGCCGGTGTCCCCAGGCCTTTTTCACTCATCGCCTCGCGCAATTCGTCATCGTCCACCAGTTTGCCGGCGCCTTCCATGGCCGACAAGAGCGTGGCTTCCGTGTACCGGGCCGGCGGTTTGGTGATGTTCGGTTTTACCTCCACCGCGCTGGTCTGCACGGTTTCCCCGGACTTGACCGGCGCCAGGCTGGGGGTTTCATCCGAATCCGACTGCTTTCCATAGACCGTCAGCCAGCCGGGCGTCACCAGCACCTTGCCGGCGCTTTTGAAGGGTTCGCCGGCCACGCGCGTGATGCGCGTGGTTTCCAGAAACTCCGCCGCCGGATAAAAAATGGCCAGGAAGCGCTTGGTCACCAATTCATACAGCTTTTGTTCCGGCTCGCTCAGGTTCTTGGGCGCGAGCGAGGTGGGGATGATCGCGAAATGGTCCGAAACCTTGGCGTTATTGAAAATGCGCTTGTTGGGGTGGACCCAGCCGCTCTTCAAAATCTGGTCGGCGTAGGTGGCGTAGCCGGTGACGCCCCCCAGCATCGCCAGCGTGTTTTTCACCGTGCCGATATAATCTTCGGGCAAGGCGCGCGAGTCGGTCCGCGGGTAGGTCAGCACCTTGTGTTTTTCATAGAGCGCCTGGGCCAGGCCCAGGGTGTTTTTGGCGCTGAAACCAAACCGCGAGTTGGCGTCCCGCTGCAGGCTGGTGAGGTCATACAGCAAGGGCGAAAGCGAAGTGCTGGGTTTGCATTCCTCGGTGACCACGCCGGGCTGGCCCAGACACCGGTCGCGCAAGGACTCCGCCCGGGCCTGGTCCCAAAGCCGTTCGGGCTTGAGCTGTTCATCGTCTTCGGATTTGGCAAATTTTTCGTCAAACCAGCGGCCGGTATATTGGCCGGCGGCGCAGTCGAAGGTCCCGAGGATTTCCCAGTAATCGCGCGGCACAAATTTGCGGATGCGCTGCTCGCGTTCCACCAGGATGGCCAGCGTGGGGGTCTGCACCCGGCCCACGGGCGTCTTGAAAAAGCCGCCCTGCTTGGAGTTGAAGGCGGTCATCGCCCGGGTGCCGTTGATGCCCACCAGCCAGTCGGCCTCGGCCCGGCTGGTCGCGGCGTCGGCCAGCGGGTGCATTTCGGCATCCGACCGCAACTGGCTGAAACCGTCGCGGATGGCGGCGGGCGTCATGGATTGCAGCCAGAGCCGCTGGACCGGCTGCCGGGCCTGGGTGTAGCGCACGATATTGCGAAAGATCAGTTCCCCTTCGCGCCCGGCGTCGCAGGCGTTGATCAAGGCCGTCACGTCGGCGCGCTTGATGAGTTTCTTGAGCACCATGAGCCGTTTCTGGTTGCGCTCGATGGGTTGCAAATCGAAATGCGGCGGAATGACCGGGAGGCACTTGAAGGTCCACTTGCCGCGGGCGGCCTCCACGCCCTCGGGCGGCGTCAATTCCAGCAAATGGCCGACGGCCGACGAAATGACGTATTGGTCATTTTCGAAGTAATCGTCCTGTTTCTGAAACTTCCCGAGCGCCTTGCTGATGTCGCTGGCCACGGACGGTTTCTCGGCGATGATAAGGGTCTTGCCCATAGTGCGGGCCTTTCTTTACGCCGCAGGATGCCCTCGGCGCAACATCTTTTTTTGCCGGGCCGCTCCGGCGCAGTCCGGCGGGGAGCTTGAAACAGTCGGTTTTCAGGCCAAAAATGCACCTTTGGTCTCAAATCCCGGCGGCCCTTGAGGCGTGAAAGAAATCCACTTTCCGTGGTCCGGCGTGCCGTCCGGCCTTCCAACGCTCTGAACCTTCCGACGCGCTGCCGATTTGGAAATCGGCGACACGGCAGGTTTGGAAACCTGCGCTACGCCGGTTTTGCCGGTGTCCGGAAAACCGGCTCAGCTCGTGGCTTCGGATCGCGGATTTGGAAGCAGGGGTTTTTGCGGCACGGCCGCGCCGGGAGACCGTTCAAAATTTGGCCAGCAGTTGCCAACAAACGGTGAGTTTTGTCAAGCAGATGGTGCCACCATTAGGACATGATACGCGGCTTTTCATGTTTCATCGCGCTGCTGTTGCTCGGCTCCTTTCCGGCTCGCGCCGGGGTGAAAAACAGTGATTGCCTGGATTGCCATGGCGACAACACGCTCTTCAAGACCAACTCGGCGGGCAAGGCCATCTCGCTGTTCGTAGACGCCGCCAAACTGAAGCGTTCCGCGCATAAGACCAATGATTGCGTCAGTTGCCACGCGGATGTGACCGCCAAGCACCCCGACGACAACAAGCCCGTGGCGGCGGTGAGTTGCGGCCAGTGCCACGCGCGCCAGACCGAGAGCTTCAACGCCAGTGTCCATGGCCTGGCCTTGAAAGCCGGCCACGATGACGCCGCCACCTGTCGCGACTGCCATGACACCCACGAGATCATGGCTGACACCTGGCCGGCTTCGCCAATTTATTTCTCGCGGCAGGCCCAAACCTGTGGCGCGTGCCACGACAAAGAGGCCCGCGACTGGGCCCAGAGTGTCCATGGCGTTGCCGTGATGGCGGGTTCCCAAGACGCCCCCACTTGTACGGGCTGCCATAATGAACACAAGATTCGTTCGCTCCGGAATAGTTCCGGGATGACCATTTCGGCGGATGTATGCAGCCGTTGCCATTCCTCCGAGCGTTTGAACACCAAGTATAACCTGCCGGCGGACCGGGTGCAGACCTTCTTCGCCAGCTATCACGGGCTGGCCGCCCAATACGGCTCGACGGTGGCGGCCAATTGCGCCAGTTGCCATGGTTTCCACAAGGTTCTGCCTTCCTCCAATACCAATTCCACCATCAACAAGGTTCACTTGGTGGAAACCTGCGGCAAATGCCATCCTGGGGCGAGTACCGAGTTTTCACAGGGCAAAATCCATGTGGCGCCCGACGGCCTGGCCGGGGGCAATGATTTTGGCAGCCGGCTCAATCACTGGGTGCGCTGCCTTTATCTCTTCCTGATTTTTGCCACCATCGGAGCGATGTTTGCGCATAACGCCACCTTGTTCATCAAGAAGACCGCCGCCCGGCTGCGCATGACCGAGCGGCCCATCGTGCGCATGACCCCCTCGCAACGCTGGCAGCATTTTCTGCTGGCAGCCAGTTTCATCGTGTTGGCGGTCACGGGCTTTGCCCTCAAGTTTCCCGATTCCTGGCTGGCCATGATCCTCGGGAATAGCGAGCCGTTGCGCCGCTGGTCCCACCGCGGCGCCGGCGTCATCATGCTTCTGGTCGGCGCCTATCATGCCGTGTACCTCGTGAGGACCCCGGACGGACGCCAGCTGTTGGCGGACCTGTTCCCGGTCAAGCAGGACGCCTTGGATGCGTGGCAGGCGGTGCGTTATCTGACGGGCTGGTCCAAGCAAAAGCCGCAAATCGGGCGCTTCGGCTATGCTGAGAAGATGGAATATTGGGCGGTCGTTTGGG
>Ga0316217_10001883_pt1 | contig 26356 bp, 20 predicted proteins | sample 1anoAmetaG_FD_203633 | JGI IMG/M metagenome (GOLD analysis project Ga0316217, IMG submission 203633) | Freshwater microbial communities from Trout Bog Lake, Wisconsin, USA - 1anoA | ecosystem: Environmental > Aquatic > Freshwater > Lake > Hypolimnion/Profundal zone | place: USA: Wisconsin...
AGCCGCAAAGACTACTTGGGACTGACCGAGATCAACGGGGCGCAAATCACCGCTACAAGGGGGCACAGGATCGGCCCGCTTGCGACGCTATTGCAGCTCGATCGCGGAAACGATCGCCTCTCCTTTGGTGGGTCTGAACTCAAGAACCACCATGCCATCCCTGGCATTTACTTCGAAACGCTGTTGATACGCGGTCAATGCACCTCCCGCGGCCGCTGCCACATCCAGATTGGCCACCATCTTCTCCCCGTTCGCGAATACGTCGAAAATGCGGTCGCCGGGATGGAGAGACGGCTCTACGAACGTGAGGACTACGCTGTGCGGACCGTCAGCCGCGGGAACACGGTAGGTGAACGATCCGGCACGGTAAGTGGCCGCGACCTCTGGACTGCTGGTTTTGGCAATTGACGCCGGAGCCGGAGCTCTGAACCCACCTCCCGGACCGGTAATCACCAGCGCGGTTCCGCCCTCGAAGAACGTATCCGATCCAAAGCGTTTGTCCGGGCTGGCGCCGGCCACCAGCGCACCGCAATCGATCGATGTACTCTTCGCGGCCAGGTCGGAAAGATGCCACTGGACTTTATCCTGAACATCTCCCTTGGGAAAGGAGCCAGTTGCGACGATGTTGTTGACGCCGGGGCTGAGGACGACGCCATTCCAGACGCAGATGCGATCCGGGCAAGCCTCAAGCACTCCAATCACGTTTGCATTGACTTTCAGCGACGTCTTCGGCGCGTTGCTGTACACCCGCACATCTGCTGTCCGGTAGGCTCGCTCGGTATAGAGGCTGGAGTTGATGTGGACGGTTGGCGTCGAGGTCCAGTTGGCCTTGTAAAAGTAATACGGGTCCTTCCTGTATTTGTGGTCGAAGGTTACGATGCCCTTGGTATTGATGTCCTGGGCATTCCCTTCGTTGCGCACTGTGCTTCCGAAGTCGAACGAATTCCAGAGAAACGTACCCCACAGGTACGGTTTGCTGCGCAGCGTGGACCAGTTCTGTTCGTGGACGTAGGACTCGTATTCTTCCGCCTGGGGCCGGTTGCGGGATTCCGCCCCACCCAGAGCATTGTCAGAATGGAGCGAGACAGCGCCGCCGGCGCCGTACTCCGTTACCGCCATGGGCTGTGCGGGCCGAGTGTGGTGCAGACCATCAAGATGAGGGCCCAGGTCGGACGGTCTGTCGTAGTACCAGCCGAAGTAGCGGTTCGCACCGGACAGGTCGGTGACCGCGGCCGTGATGGGCACTGCGGTGTTTGGTCCGGAACCGCGCCCCTCGCAGCAGGTCGCCAGTGTTGTGGGCCTGCCTGGGTCCAGTTCGTGCGCCAGCTGATTCAATTCTCTGAGTAAGGGTAGCGGGTCCGGAGCTGCGCCTGTTTTGTTCCCCAAAAAGGCCGGCATGGTGTTTCCAAAATCGATCTCGTTGCCGATGGACCAAGTGATCACCGAGGGATGATTGAAGTCCTGCGCGATCAACTCCCGCAGTTGCTGGCGGGCGTTTTCGCGAAGCGCAGCCGTCGGTTCCGAGCTATCGCCCAACGTCCACTGGCTTACCAGGGGTATCTCGTCCCAGAGCACAAGTCCGTCGCGGTCGGCGAGGTCGTGAATCGGCTGCCCGTGCTGGTAATGGGTCAGGCGTATGCCGGTCACCCCCATTTCACGCATCGTTGCCACGTCCGCGGCAACGTCCTCCGGTTCCGACGCCCAACCCTTGCCTTCACGATCCTGGTGATAGCCGACACCGTGTACGGCGACGTGTTTTCCGTTGAGGAACAGTCCACTGTCCTGATCGAAGCGAACCTGCCGAATGCCAAAGGGGAGAGAGACACGATCCATCACTTCGGCGGACTTGCTTGAGAGTTCTACCACCACGCGGTACAGATAAGGATCGTCCACACCTTGCCAAAGATGCGGATGGTTGACGGCTAGGTTTACGGTCTGCTCTGCCACGCTCGCTGGCCCGACGTTGACGGATTGCTCGTGTTGTGCCGCGACCTTGCCCTGCGCGTCAACCAGCAGGGTTCGGAGCACAAGGACGCCATCCTGCTCACTGTCGTTGCGCACCCGTGCGCGCACCTGCACCTGCGCCCCTTGAGAAGATATCGCCGTCGTCTTCGCATAGACTCCCGCGGAGCCATAGTCCATCAAATCAAGGTGCATCTTCCGGGTGAAGACGAGGCTAACCGGACGATACAAACCACCGTACACAAAGAAGTCTCCGGTAAGCGGCAACACGTCGGCCGTCGAACTTCCCAGCGCGGGTTTGGTGTTGTCCACCTTCACCGTAAGCGTGTTCTCCTGGCCCAGCTTGAGTGCCGCCGTGCTGTCCAGGCGAAAGCGCGAGAAGCCTCCCCGGTGCGTGCCAAGCAGGGTTCCGTTCAACCAGACGGTTGCAATGCGGCTTGCGGCGTCAAATTGCAGAAAGCTTTCCATGCCGGCCGCGTTCGATGGAGGAGTGAAAACGAGCTTGTACCAGCCAACGCCCTGCGTGGTTACCACGTTCTGCGCGGTGTTGATGTGGGACGCGGGTGCGTCCTTGTAATAGCCCGCCCGGTTCCAGGTGTGCGGCACGCTGACCGTTGCCCATGTCGCATCCGGTTCAACCTGGAGCTCTGTCGCGGATTCTGGACCCATTTTGAAGCGCCATCCATCACGGAGTGAAATCTCGACGCGAGGGTCGACCATCGTGGAACGGTGCGTTGTGCTCGTCTGTGTCGTCTGTGCCTGATTCTGCACGGCGACCGGCAAGAGGAACAGCATAAGCAGACAAAGGGGGCGGGGCATAGGCAAGCTCCTGCAAGCTCCATGTGCTTGCGTTGTTATTGAGACGAGACAGCGCAACTGCGGGTTTCACACGAAACGTTGTCCCGATGACCGCCTGGAAGCAGCGTCGGGCCAGCCGGAATGCCCTGCTTGGAGTCCCTGCAAGTCGGCCCATGTCTGCCGATCTGCCTGGGTATGCCCTGGGCGGATGGCCCCGCCCCTCGCTTTTGGGGGCCGGAGATAGCACAAACCCCTCCCAGCCACGGATTACTCCTGAAAAACGCCGCAGGGTCCGGGATTGAGATCGCGCCCGTGTCGTCGGCAATTCGGGAGTTGCGCGAGCGTCATCCCTTGCAGAGACGCCCATGGGGTGAGGGCGCAAAGGACGCGTCTTGCTTCGCTCAGGAAGACCGTGCGTTTGCAAAGAGAACGCGCCTGCGAGACGGAATCAACGACTCGGTTGGTCCTTCGTCGCCACTGCCGGCCGAGACTCTGCCTCGCGCGCCAGCACGCGGCGGTTGAACTCGTGAATGACCCGCGCCACATAGACCCGCGTCTCGCGATAGGGTGGGATGCCGCGGTATTTGTCCACCGCCGCCGGGCCGGCGTTGTAGGCAGCCAGCGCCAGGGCCATGTTGTCGTGGTAGCGGGTGAGCAGGGCGTCCAGATAGACCGATCCGCCGCGCACGTTCTCGCCCGGCGCAAAGCTGTCTTTGACGCCGAGTTGGTTGGCTGTTGCTGGCATCAGTTGCATCAGGCCGCGTGCGCCGGCGCGGCTCACGGCGCGGGCGTTGCCGCCGCTCTCGGCCTTGACCAGGCTGGCCAGCAGGTCCACGTCCAGATTGTGCTCGTGGCCGGCCTGGGCCAGCATCTCGCGCAGGTCGGCGGGCGAGAGCTTGGCGTCGGCGTTCTGTGCCGTCGAAATGGTCGCGGGGCTTGCGGAGGGCGTCGGCGGCGGGTCGGGAACCCTCTCCACCGCGGCGATCTCCTGGGGAGCGAGTTCGACGAAGTTGTCTTCGCTTGAGCTGAGGTAGAGCCGCACGCGGGAGTCGACCTGCGCGTGGTGGTGGCAGTCGATCGCGTAGCCGTTGCTCAGGGTGACGCGCTCGGCGGCCTGGGCCGCGGGGGATAGGGCTGCCAGGACCATCAAGGTGGCCGAGAGACGGCGAGCTGTTTGCGAATTGCCCAAAGACATCCTTCCGGGGCTAAAGCCCATCCTTTATTATCAACGTCTTGCGGCACGACTGAAGTCGTGCCCTTTCAAAACCTAAAGTCGTGCCCTTTCAAATCCGCGACTTCTTCAGAGCTTGCTTCGCCACCGCCGCTTCTAGCACGACGGCCACGCCGTCCCGGTCGTTGGGCGGAGCCTGTTTCCATCCGCGCATCTTGGCCATGGTGCGCAACTCGCCGGCCGCATTGCCCATCATCACGGCTTGCCCGGCCCATTCCAGCATATCGACGTCGTTCCAGTTGTCGCCGATGGCCATGGTCTCCTTGCGGTCCACGCCCAGGCGTGTGGCCAGTCGCTCGAGCGCCCAGCCCTTCGAGACTCCTTGCGGCAGCAGGTCCAGGATGGAGATGTCGCGGGCCGGATACTCGGTGCGGACGCATTCGCACAGGCTGCTCCACTGGCTGGCCCGGAGGGCCTCCTCCGCTTTCTTCATCTGCGCCAGGCCGCCGGCTGCCATGCCCTGGATGGGGTCTTCCCCGTCGCGCAGCGCATCTTCCAGCGGCTTGGCTACCTCGATGGCATCGCGGTTGGCTTCGATCCAGAGGGCGATGCGTCCGTGCGCCTGCTGCAAGTCTTCCAGAACCAGTTCGCCACGGCCCGGCCGGTCAAAGGTGAAAACGAGTGCGCCGAACTGCCGGAGCAGCCCGCACAGTCCGCGCGCTATGCGCGATTCCAGGTGGCAGCGGTCGATGGGCTCGCCGCCCAGAGTGCGGATCACTGCACCATTGGACGTAATCAAGGGCGTATCCGCTCGCAGGCCCAGGCCTTCGAGCAGAGGCGCCGTGTAGGCGGTGCGCCGGCCGGTGGCGATGGCCACGGTGATTCCGGCCTGCTGGGCGGCTTTCAGCGCTCGCGCGGTGCGTGGGCTGACCGCCTTGGCGAAGGAAGCCAGCAGGGTGCCATCCATGTCAATTGCCACCAGGCGAACCGGAGGGTGCATGTGTCCAGTGTACCTAGCGCCTGCGGTGCGGCCGGCGGCCTTCGGCGTGGCTTGGGTTGGATGTGGGGCGACCCGATCCGGTAAGCTCGTCAGGTATGGAACGGATTTGCAGTAATTGCCGTGCGGTGCTGGACGCCGAGACCCAAGCCGACTGGTGCCCGGCTTGCGGCGGCGCATTGGTTGAACGGGCCAGCCTGCCCGCTACCGGCCAGCTTGCCGGGCCGGCCGCCGAGGTGGACCATCGCGGCATCGTGCTGCCCCGGCGTCATGCGCTGGGTGGCATTATCACGCCGCAGTGAGTCGTTTCTTCCGCGTTTAGCGGCGCGGCGGCAATTTGCGCGACGATTGAGTCAGATTGGGTAACATTCAGGAATGTCCCCGGCACTGCCCATCGACGTTTCGCTGTTGCGACCCGGGTTGCGTCTCGCCGTGGGCGTTTCCGGTGGTGCGGACTCCGTGTCTCTGCTGCGAGCCCTGGCTGGGCGAAGCGGGGAACTGGGTTTGGCTCTTCATGCCGCCCATCTTCACCATGGACTGCGCGGCGCGGAGGCCGACGCCGACCTGGCCTTTTGCCGTGCGCTGGCGGAGGAGTTGGGATTGCCTTTTCACGCGGGGCGCGTGGACGCGGCGGCCGAGGCGGCGGCGAAGGGCGAGACATTGGAGGAGGCGGCGCGGCGGCTGCGCTACGGCTGGTTCCGGCAACTGCTGGCTTCGGGCGAAGTGGATGCAGTGGCCACGGCCCATACCCGCGACGACCAGGCGGAGACCGTGCTGGCCAAGTTTCTGCGCGGCGCATGGACCGAGGGCTTCTCCGGCATTCATCCAGTCGTCGAGTTTCCAGAGGGCCGCATCCTGCGACCGCTGCTAGCGGCGACGCGGGGCGAGGTCGAGGCCTACCTGAACGCGCTTGGGCAAAGCTGGCGGGAGGACTCGTCGAATCGGCACTTGACCTTTACGCGGAATCGCATTCGGCACGAATTGCTGCCGCTGCTGGAGGGCTGGAATCCGCAGTTGCGCGAGCATTTGGCCCAGATGGCTATTTTGGCCCGCGACGAGGAAGCCTGGTGGCAAGCCGAGTTGGCGCGCCTGGCCCCGCAGTTGCTTTTGCCCGGACGCCCGGTGCGCGGCGGGGGGCGGGCCGCGGGACACGATTCGGCTCCGTTCCTGTCCATCGAGATTGTGCGGCTGGCGGCGCTGGCTCCGGCGATGCAGCGGCGGCTGCTTCGCTACGCGGCAGGGCAATTGGGCGCCGCGCCCGATTTTGCCGCCACCGAGGCGCTGCGTACATTGGGGCTCTTTGGCAGAGCAGGCCAGAAGAGGGAACTGGCGCAGGGGCTGCGGGCCGAGCGCACCCACCGGGAACTGCGACTGACCGTCGAAGCGGCAGGAACCGTGGAAGGGGATGGAGCGGCGGCTCCCGAATATCGTATTTCGATTCCAGGCGAGGAGGATGCGCCGGCCTTCGGGCTCCGGTTGCGGATTGAGGGCCCCGCGCCTGGGGCTGGCCAAGTGGCCACGCTGCGCAACTGGCGGCCGGGCGACCGGGTCAGGCCGCGCTACTCCAGCGGGCCGCGCAAGGTAAAGGAAGTGCTGGAACGGCTGCGGGTTACTGGGACCAGCCGGGCGCTGTGGCCGGTGCTGGAGCTGGACGGCGGCATTGTCTGGATGCAGGGAGTGGAGTTGGAGCCGGTCCCAGGGATCGAAGTGACGGCCATCCCGCTCGATTCCCGAACGAATATCCGGGCGAAGGACCATTCTTGAAAACGGCAATCGGCCGGGGGTTAACCGCGGGGATTCCGGGAAAGGGCCGGCGACTGCCCCGCTGCCCGTTCTGCGGACTTCGGAGTACAATTTAGGCTACGCCTCATTCAGGCGGCAGGGCACCCGTGTCTGCCGCGAGGGTGTTGTGTACTTTCTGTGACTTCATGGAACGTGCCAGCGTCTAAAGAATGAAGTAGGCGGAGATGGAAGTGCGGAGATCGGCTTCTTCCCCGCCGGGAAAAGAGGAATTCTGGTGAATTCGACCGTTAAAACGATCATGTTCTGGGTCTTTATTCTGATCTGCCTCATGCTGCTTTGGGGCGTGGTGCAGAAGGGCTCGAACATGGGCAAGGACACGGAGATTGGCTACTCCGATCTGTTGGACAAGATCGAAGCGCAGCAGGTGAACGATGTCGCCATCCAGGGCACCGAACTCCATGGCCATTTGAAGGGCGTGAAGGATCCGTTCCACACCACGATCCCCACGAACACCGACAGCCTGACCAAGGACCTGCACACCTACAAGGTTTCGTTCACCATCAAGGATCCCCAGAGCAACATCCTGCTGCCCCTGCTGTTCAACGTGGGCCCGTTTGTTCTGCTGGGAGCTATCTGGTTCTTCATGCTGCGGCAGATGCAGTCGGGCGGCAACAAGGCGCTGTCGTTCGGCAAGAGCCGCGCGCGCCTGCTCTCGATGCAGCAGAAGAAGATCACCTTCAAGGACGTGGCCGGCGTGGACGAGGCCAAGGAAGAACTGAAGGAGATCATCGAATATCTGCGCGAGCCGGCGAAGTTCCAGAAGCTGGGCGGGCGCATTCCCAAGGGCGTGCTGCTGGTGGGACCTCCGGGCACCGGCAAGACGCTGTTGGCGCGCGCCGTGGCCGGCGAGGCCAACGTGCCTTTCTTCTCGATCTCAGGCTCGGATTTTGTGGAGATGTTTGTGGGCGTGGGCGCGAGCCGCGTGCGCGACCTGTTTGAACAGGGCAAGAAGAATGCGCCCTGCATCATCTTCATCGACGAGATCGACGCCGTGGGCCGCCATCGCGGCGCGGGCCTGGGCGGCGGACACGACGAGCGCGAGCAGACGCTGAATCAGTTGCTGGTCGAGATGGACGGCTTTGAATCGAACGACGGCGTGATTCTGGTGGCGGCCACCAACCGTCCCGACGTGCTCGATCCCGCGCTACTGCGCCCTGGGCGCTTCGATCGCCGGGTGGTGGTGGGCCTGCCCGACGTGCGCGGCCGCGAAGAGATCCTCCGCGTTCACGTGAAGAAGGTTCCGGTCTCCGACGACACCAATCTGAACGTGCTGGCCCGCGGAACACCGGGCTTCAGCGGCGCCGATCTGGCCAACATGGTCAACGAGGCTGCCCTGAGCGCCGCGCGCATGAATCGCAAGCAGGTCACCATGTACGACTTCGAGGTGGCCAAGGACAAGGTGCTCATGGGCGCCGAGCGCAAGTCCATGCTGCTGACCGACGAGGAGAAGCGCAATACCGCGTATCACGAGGCAGGGCACGCGCTGGTGTCCTACATGCGCAAGGACTCCGACCCCATCCACAAGGTCACTATCATTCCGCGCGGCATGTCGCTGGGCGTCACCATCTATTTGCCCGACGACCGGCACAGCTACTCGCGCGAGTACCTTGAAACGCGGCTGGCGACGCTTTACGGCGGGCGCGTGGCCGAGGAACTCTTCCTGGGCCAGATGACTACCGGGGCGGGCAACGACATCGAGCGCGCCACCGAGATGGCTCGCTCCATGGTCTGCGAATACGGCATGAGCCGCCTGGGCCCGCTGACCTTCGGCAAGAAGGAAGAGCAGATCTTCCTGGGCCGCGAGATCGCCCAGCATCGCGACTTCAGCGAGGAGACGGCGCGGCAGATCGATCTGGAGGTGCGGCGTCTGATCGACGAAGCCTACCAGTCGGCGCATACGATCGTGGAAACCAACGCCGACGCCATGCACCGCATCGCGGCGGCCCTGCTGGAGCGCGAGACGATCGACGCCGAAGAGGTGCAGATGCTGATCGACGGCAAGGAATTGCCGCCGGCACGCTCCGCGCTGGCCTCGCCCAGCGATACCGGGGGAGGGACACAGCAAGTGCTCAAGCCGGAAGGCAGCCGCGGCGGTCCCAGCTTCCCGGAGGGTTCGCCTTCGCCGGCGTAAGGCAGCGAACAGAAATCAGAGAACAGAGATCAGTGAACAGTGAACAGAGGGGGCTGCTCGAATGAGCGGCCCTTTTTGCGTGGCCTGACAGTTTTTTCGCCAGTTGAACCGGCCACTTCTCGGCAGCGACATATAGATCGAATGACCATACGTGACGAGAATCGAGTGCTGTACGAGTGGCTGGCGCTGCGTTGCCAGGCCGGCGAAGCGGGAAAAATCCCTGTTTTGGGAAATGATCGCGTCCACAGCGTGCTCCGTGATTGCCGCCATCATGGTAGCCCATGGCTCCTCGGGCTGACCCCCACTGCGGTCATGCGCCAGTATTTCCGGCCCTTGGTAGCCTGAACGTGCTCCATGGCATAGCTCAGGGAGCAAAGATGCTGCGGAAAAACCCCGAAAGAGGGGCGAATATCCCGAGAAATATCCAGCATGGGCCAAAGCCATCCTCTTATTATCAACAGCTTGCGGCAGGGCGAGATAACGTTGGCTATCCTCTTTAGAATCAATGCGGCCATTTCGGTCGCCCCTAAGGGGCTTTGAAGCCTTGCTGGGTGCCATACCCAGGGCTGTCGCCCTGGGCTATTCTCTTTCGGCCCCTCCGGGGCCGGCTAAATGCGTGTTTCACCCATCGCGGGTCGGAGACACCGGTGCGGAACTGTCACAAAGCGCGCCCTGTCGGGAGTTTTTCCGCAGCCTGCAAAGCCCACCTTCGTTTTGTGCTACTTGCGGCAGGGCTAAAGTCGTGCCCTTTCAAGACTTCGACTTATTCAGAGGTTCCTTAGAACATATTCGTGCATTGCGTTCTTGCAGCGCCGCTCTCCCGAGCGACTGTAATGATGGCCTCCCGAGCCGCACACGCCGTATCTGGCGGCGGGGACGCCGCCAGCACAGCCGACCTGGAGGCCGGGGCTACAGTGCGCCGGTCTGGCTGTGAGAATTGCAGACCAGATGCAGCGAAGGGGACGGGCTGAAGCCTGTCCCCTGCGATCTGATCGCTTCTGGAAAGCTGCGTTAGAAGATTCGGTAGCCGATGCCCGCGCTGACGCCGTAGGGAGACAGCGTGGCGTTGCCCCAGGTGGGCCAATACTGATATTCCACATCGACGGCGCGGAGGCTGATCCGGCGGGTGAGCTTGATGTCGGCTCCGCCGCCGACGGCGATGTCGGTGAACTGGCCGTGATTGCCGAAGCTGTCGAAGGTCATGGCGGAGAAGCCGACCAGCGCCTTGCCGTAGACAGAGGTTTTCCAGAAGGTATGGATGGGGATTCTGGGTCCAATGAGGTAGTTGTCCTGGGAGATATTGGCGTACTCGTTGAAGCGCTGCCAGCGGCCTTCGGCTTCAAGCTGAATCCAATGGGTGAACTTCAGGTCCACAAAGGCGCCCGCGCCGATCAAGGGGTAATTGCTGGCTTTGGAAACGGGATAGTAAGGAGACTTCGTAGACCAGTCGCCTGCAAAGTCCGGCTGAAAAACGGAGGCCGTGCCGCCGACGGTCAGAGAAAGGTGGCGGGCGGTGGCCGCGTACACAACTTGCGCGCGTGCTGGAAGGGCAGCCAATCCAAGCATCAACAAGAGCAGGGCTACGGCAGATCGTCTCACGAACATCGGGAATTCCAATCGAGCGAAGCTCAAACAGGGGTGAGCGGGTTCCGAATCGAACCCAGTATAGAACCCCGGGGAGGAAGTCGCCGTGCGGCGCCATCCTCCCCGGAGCTATAGACCAGAGCACTACTGCTGGGGTGGTTGTGAAGTGCCTTCGCGCTGCTCGGACGTATCGGCAGACGTCGGCTGGTCGCCGGCGGCGGGCTGCGAACCCGGAACGACGATCTGGCCGCTGGGCGCCGGAGCCGGATTGGCAGGACCTGGAGCCGTTGCCGGATCGCCGGCAGTGGGCTGAACGCCCGCACCTGGGGTAGGCGGGGTGAGCTTGGAGACATCGTAGCGCTGCAATTTGAAGAAGATCGGGGTTACCTCAAGCGGCATTTTGTCGCGCGCGTTCATAGGCGCATACCGCTTGGCGGTCAGCATGTGAATCTTGTCGTCCCAGGGGTCGGTCTTCAGCCAACTCCCCAGCGGCAGAGCGGCTACCTGGGTCAGGTCGTCCACATTCAGCTTGGGGGCGCTGTGGGCCAGTTCGCCCATCCAGGGGGTTCCGTCGGACTTGAGCAGGGAGTCGCCCAGTTTGGGTGTGTTCAGCGCCTTCAGGACCTTGCCGCGATCCGCCAACTGTGCCCAGTAGAGACCGGCGGTGGGCAGCTTGTCCTTGTACATCGAAGCCTGGAGATACTCCTGGGCCTTCTTGGCGGCTTCGGTGTTGTCGATGTCCGAGTGGTACATGTTGATGCGCTGGAAGGTCGATTCGTCGGGGAAGAGCAGGCGATCGTTGAAGGCGTAGCGGGTGTCGATGTGATGGCCCAGCGCGATGTGCGCCAGCTCCATGGAGACTACCGAGGCAATCGCCTCTTCGTTGGGCAGGCTGTCGATGAGCCCTTTGCTGATGAGGATGGTGTTGCCCACCGTAGTGGCTTCTACCGTGGTAGACAGCAGGATACGGCAGTGCACCGGATCGGTGAAGGCCAGGTTGTTGGGCACCGCGAGGTTAATCACGATCTGGTCCAGCACCGTGGTCTCGTAGCCGCCCGCATTGAGCGGGGCGACCAGGCCGGCCTCTACCAGGCGATCGATCACGTTGTTCTCGGCCTGGGTGATCCAGGCGCGCGTGGCCTGCAACGGACCCACATCCTGGGCGTCGTCGCTCTTATCCACTGCATCGTCCACCTTGACGCTGACGTTCTCGCTCTCCCGCGTGGGCAGCTTGAGCGAGTAGCCCCAGAAATGGGTCTGGGCCTTGAGCCCGACGGTCTTCTCGCCTTCGATGCGCTCGGTTTCCTCGACATAGACACTGACCGGCAACCAGATTCCCGGCTGCACGTTCATGCGCCAACTGTCGAAGTGAAAGAAGTAACGCGAGTCGTTCTCGACCTTGGCGGAGGTAAAGGTGCCGTTGAAGCGGACCACATTGCCATCCTGGTCTTCGACCCAGATGCGGCCGTAGAACCGGCCCATGCCGTTGACCTTGGGATGCACGTCGTAGACCCAGGTGCGCACCGAGCCCAGGAACTCCTTGCGCACATAGCTGAAGGCGTAGTGCTGGGTATCGAAGCTGGAGGGGTCAAGGAACATCATCTCGGTGAAGCCGAGAGGGTTGTAGGTGAAGCGCGTGTCCAGCTTCAGCATCTTGGACAGGCCGGTCAAGGCCGAGAACGACCCCTTGAAGAAGCCGTGCTTGGCGTTGGAGCGAGGCGTGTAGGCCTTGTCGAAGAAGCCGCGGCCGAAGTCGATGCGGCTGAGCATGTACTCGTCGTCGATCGGCACCTGGTAGAGCTTCACGTCGGGCCGGGTGTTCTGGATGTAGGTTTCCACCAGGGGCGTGCGCTGCTGGATGTTCTTGATCAGTACCTTCTCGCGTCCGATGGCCTTCTCCACCAACGCCGCCTGCTCGGGCGTCAGTTGGTGAACCTGCTCGTACTTGGGTTGCTTCTTCGCGAAGGCGAAGGCGCAGGGAGCGGCCAGAGAAAGGATGAGGAGGGCGAGGGGGATCTTCCGAAACGTCATGTTGTGCTCCTGGTTTGGTTCATCTCGTCTGCTTCTGGCCGCATCCGCCGTTCCGGCATCGCGCGGCTGGGTAAAGCCGTTACTTGCTACGCCAACTGGAACGTGATGGTGATATTGGTGGTGGTGTCCACCGCCTGGCCGTTGCGCGTGGCCGGGCGGAAGCGGATTTGTTGCGCGACCCGGCGGGCTTCTTCATCGAGGCCGTGACCGAGTCCATGGACCACGTTCTGCACCACGACCTGGCCGGTGGACATGAAGGTGACGCGCAGAATCACATCCCCCTGGACCTTGAACTGCTTGGCTTCGGGAGTGTATTGGACAGGCGGTTTGGAGAGAACTTCAAGATTGGTGAAGACCGGCGAGGCGACCATGCGGGGTGCTTCCACGACCGCGGTCATGGCTGGAATGCCGGCCGAAGCCACTTTGCTGTTGCCATAGGTGTTAGCGGAGGCATTGCCTGTGCCTCCCGGAATCCCCGCGGAGGCCACCTTGCCCACCACCCCGGCATTGGAGCCGGACTTGATCCCATTGCCGATGCCGGCAGAGCCCACCACGCCATGGGGCGCGATCGCCCGGCCATTCATGCCGCCATAGGGGTTGCCAATCGCCGCAATGGTGGCGGGGCGGGTCGCGTTGGGATTGGGGGTGACGCCAAAGGTCTGGCCGAAATGCACGGGGGCCGTGGAAACCTTGGTCTGGGGCACTTGCGCGGGCATGGCCGCATACGCCAAGGCGTTCTTGGGCTGGGGCGCCAGGATCACCGCCGGCTTGGCCGACTTCATGGTCGGCACCACCACTTTGGCTTCCATCTGGATCGGCTTCAAGTCCGGTTTAATCTCCGGCTTGGGGACGTTGATGCGGGGCGTGTCGAGTTTCAAGAGGTCTTGCTTGGGCGGCTCGGGCGGCTCGATCTCGGGCGGGGGCGTGATCTTGAGCTTCGCCGGAGGCGGAGGAGGGGGCGTGTCGGGGACAATCAGAACCGTTTGCTCGTATTGGTGCCGATCGATAGCCCGTTTGGCCGTCATCCCGATAAACAGGATCAAGAGCAAGATCGTCAGGTTGACAATCGAACTGGTGAAAAACGAGGCGGACCTGCCTTCTGGCTCAGGGAGCAGACCGAGGGTCAAACGATCTGAATAGCGATTCTCCGGCATATTTTCAGTCCTCGCTTGCGGCCGTGCAGACGGCGTGGCGTTGGGTCATTTGGGGTGCAACCAATATCGGCAGGGGATGGCCGATTTTGATTTTCGCGGAGACAACGGATCTTTTTATAAATTTCCGCGCGATTCCGATCTGGAAGCGCTGTCTACCAATAGACGTGCCTCCATTCCGTTTCGCTCTGGGGCTTTCCAGCCGAGGGTGTGCGGCGGCTGCGCGCCTGGCCCCGTTGCAGGGCGCCATCGGACACCGGTCAAGAAGCTGTTCGGAGTGGCTAAAGGCCATTGCTTTGTTCATCTTGACGATTGCATTTGGTGCGGAAAACACAGCCTCGCCTCGACCGGTCGGCGGCTCTGGGCGCATGAAGCGGGACGTTTTGATTCTTGCCCCGGATTCGGGCATTCCTGGCTCTCCCATCCACAACCAAGACATGAAAACAGGTTCTTTGACTCTCCTCTGCATCGAGGAGGGAAATCTCAATAGCGGCAAGCTCTCCACGGCATTATCGGCCCATATGCCGTTTGATGTGAATTCCCTGAAAGTGGCATTCTGTTTCAGTTCAAATCGCAAGAAGCGGGCACCCGGATACAATGGCAATTGGGGCGTGCGGCGCGGTTGAAAGCCATGAAGCACAACGGTAGCCTCGCCCGGCGCGCGCCGGTTGGAATAGACTTAAGTTTAGACCAAAGTACCGGAGAAAGGTTGCTTTTTCATGAAAGTGCTCATTACCGGAGGTGCGGGGTACATCGGCGGAACGGTCGCTGGATTGCTTGCGTCGAAGGGCCACAAGGCGGTTGTTTTTGACAACTTGAGTCATGGTCGGCGGGATTTGCTGCCGGCGGGCGTGGAGTTTGTGGAGGGGGAGCTGGCGGACAGGGGGGCTCTTGAAAACCTTTTCATCGCCGCCAAAGACCAAAACGAGCCCTTCGACGGCGTGCTGCACTTTGCCGCGCTGATCGAAGCCGGCGAGTCGATGGTGCGGCCGGAGATCTTCTTCCGCAACAACACCGCCTCGACGCTCTCTCTGCTGGAAGCCATCCTGGCCCACGGCCCCCGCAAAGTGGTGTTTTCTTCAACCGCGGCGGTCTACGGGGAGCCGGAATCGGTTCCGATCCAGGAAGATGCGCGCCTGCTTCCCACCAATGCCTATGGCGAATCGAAGCTCCTGGTGGAACACATGCTCGGCTGGCTCAACCGCATTCACGGACTGCGCTACGCATCTTTACGGTATTTTAATGTTGCCGGCGCTCCCGAGGGCCCGGACGGCATCACCCGCGGCGAAGCCCACGACCCGGAATCCCACTTGATTCCGCTAGTGCTCGACGTAGCCCTGGGCCGCCGCCAATCCATCAAGATCTTTGGCGAGGACTATCCCACCCCGGACGGCACCTGCATCCGCGACTACATCCACGTCTCCGACCTGGCCGACGCGCATTTGCTGGCGCTGGGCGCACTCGACTCCCACGACAAGCTGATCTTCAACCTGGGCAACGGTCAGGGCTTCAGCGTGCGCGAGGTCATCGAATCGGCTCGCCGCGTCACCGGGCACGCAATTCCGGCCGATGTGCAGCCGCGCCGCGCGGGCGACCCCGCCGTGCTGATCGCCAGCTCGGAGAAGGCGATTCGCGAACTGGGCTGGCAGCCGAAGTACACGCAGTTGGACGACATTGTGCGCACGGCTTGGATCTGGCATCAGAAGCGGTACGCGCAGTAGACCTGCGTAAATCGGTAGAATGTGCCGTAAATCCATCCTTGTCGCGCTTCTGTTTTAGCGGCGAGGGTGGGTTTGCGCAGAGCCCGCTTTTTGACTCCGTGGCGCGTCTGTCGGAGGCTGGCATGGGCAAGACGCTTCAATACAAGGATTACGGCGGCTCGATCGAATGCAACTCCGAGGATAGAGTTCTCCACGGGCAACTGCTTGGCATCCGCGATGTCATCGTCTACGAAGGGGCGGACGGGGACGGCCTGGAAACCAATTTCAGGGCGGCTGTGGACGAGTACCTGGCCTTCTGTACGGCTGAGGGCAAGATGCCGGATCGGCCTGCCATGAACTGAGTCCGCCGCAGATGATTTTTTTTGCTTGGTGGCAGGATCGGCGAGGCGTGAGAGAATCACGGCGTCCTCTTTTCTGAGATCGGGCGATCCCGATGCGATTGGCACTCTTTTTCTGTTCCGCTTTTCTTGCCAATGTGCCGCTTCAGGCGCAAAGCCCTTCCTGTTCGCCCTGCCAGGAGATTGAAAAGGGTTCTTCACCGCGAAGCCATGCAGTTTGTCTCTCCGGAAAAGAAATGGCATCCCGTATCGACACCCAGAAACCGGTTGCGCCACTGAACGAACCGCACGTGAGAATTCACGGAACGGTGGAGGCTTGCGTGTGTTTTTCCCGCAAGGGTAAGGTCACGCAGATTAGCATCCTCTCCGGCCCAGCGATGGCGCAACAATCGGTTTTGGATTCCCTGAAGGACTGGACCTTCCGCCCGGTCGCACAGGGCGGGTTTCGGCATGGCGCTTGTGGGACTTTGGGGATTCAGGTCGCTCTCGACGATGGGCAAATGAAAACGGTCATCGAAAACTGAATGCTGAAGTAACTACAAATAGGACCACATATGACCCTCTGGTTGTAGTACCATGGAGCCGAGTATGGAGTTCGAGTGGGACCCCGCGAAAGCTAAGGCTAACCTACGCAAGCACAAGGTTCCGTTTCTGAAAGCCTGCGAGGTGTTCAAGGATGAAAACCGGCTGGAGCGTCTGGATGCCTCCAGCAGCTTTGGTGAGGAGCGCTGGATGGTCCTGGGGCGGGTCGAGCAGACGATCCTATTCGTGGTGTTTACGCTTCGCGGAGAGCGTATCCGTTTGATCTCCGCACGAAGGGCGAATCGAGATGAGCAGCGAACCTACTGGACTGGTGAAATTCCGGCTTGATCCCGACAACCCACCTGTCCTGACGGCCGAAGAGCAGCAGGCGTGGAAGGAACTCCAGGAGATGGGCGATGAGGGGATCGATTACAGTGACATTCCGCTCCAGACCGGGGGCGGCTGGAGGCGCGTTTCGGAGCTGGTGCCGGCGGAGAACAAGCAGCAGATCACGCTGCGCCTGGACGCCGATGTCATCGCTTTCTTTCGCTCGACCGGGCGGCGCTACCAGAGCCGCATCAACGCGGCGCTGCGCGAATATGTCAACTCCCAGAAAAAGGCCGCCAAGCCGGTCCTTTGAAAAAGCATCGATAAATTAACTTGACATTCATGCGTTGCGCCAAGCAACGTAAGCAGCAAGCAACGTAAGTTGTTGAACCCCAACCCCTGCCGGTGCGGCCTCTCTTCCCCCCTGCTGACGGACGCCCGGCTAACCAACCTGCGAGGTCGAAAGTCCTATGGCATCCAGTCTCACCTCCCGCCCCGGCGCGGAGGCAGCTACCAGTCTTCCCCGTGTGATTCTGGCTTCCGCGGCCGGAACCATGATCGAGTGGTACGACTTCTACATCTTCGGTGCGCTGACCACCGTGTTGTCGTTGAAGTTCTATCCTCCCGGAAACGACAACTTTGCCATGATCGCCTACCTGGCCACGTTCGCGGTGGGCTTTCTTGTCCGGCCCTTTGGGGCACTCTTCTTTGGCCGCATTGGGGACATGGTGGGGCGCAAGTACGCTTTCATCATCACCTTGACCATCATGGGTGGTTCCACGGCCCTGATCGGTTTCTTGCCCACCTTTAAAACGGCGGGTTGGTTCTCGCCGATCATCCTGATCCTGATTCGCATTCTCCAGGGCTTGGCTTTGGGCGGCGAGTACGGCGGCGCGGCCGTTTATGTTGCCGAGCATGTACCGGACAACCGGCGCGGCTTCTACACCAGCTTCATCCAGATTACGGCCACTCTGGGCCTCTGCCTCTCATTGGGAGTCATTCTGGCGACCCAGCAGAGTATGAGTCCGGCCGAATTTCAGGATTGGGGTTGGCGGGTGCCCTTCCTGATCTCCATCGTGCTGGTCACCATCTCGCTTTACATCCGCCTGAAGATGAAAGAATCGCCCATCTACGCGCAGATCAAAGCGGCCGGCATGCACTCCACCAAGCCGCTGACCGACGCATTTACGCAATGGGTAAATCTCAAACGGGTTCTCATCTCGCTATTCGGCGCCACCGCCGGCCAGGGAGTGGTGTGGTATACGGGGCAGTTCTACGCGCTGTTCTATCTGCAAACCGTCCTCAAGGTGAACGGCAAGATGGCCAACATCATCGTGGCCATCGCCTTGCTGCTCTCCATGCCCTTCTTCACCGCTTTTGGCGCTCTCAGCGACAAGATCGGCCGCAAGAGGCTGATGATGGTTTCTCTGCTTCTGGCGGTGGTCAGCTATATCCCCATCTACAAGGCCATGCAACAGGCGGCAGGCAATAACGTGGTCAGCGTCAGTTCGGTCAAAGACAAGGTCACGGGGGCAATCAAGCTCACGCCGCTGACCCCGGATGCGGCAACCGGCAAACTGGTTCCGGCCAAGGAGGCGGTCAACGCCAATCAACCGATGCTGGTCTTTCTGGTGTGGCTCCAGGTCATCTTCGTTTGCATGATTTACGGGCCCATCGCGGCCTACCTAGTGGAGGCGTTCCCCGCCAGAGTGCGGTACACGTCGCTTTCGCTGCCATACCACATCGGCAACGGCGTATTCGGCGGGCTGCTTCCGCTGATTGGATTGGGGCTGTGCGCCACCACAGGCAACATCTACGCCGGGCTTTACTACCCCATCGGAATCGCCGGGCTCACGCTGGTCTTCGGGGCGATCTTCCTGAAGGAGACGCACGGCACGCTGATCTGGGACGAGGTGGACGAGCCAGCCGAAATTTCCGGACCCGCTTGAAGTCAACGATCGAAGACGCTCCGGCTCGATGGCCGACAAACGGTCGGATCGAGCCGGAACGTCTTCATTTTCGCAACCGATCGGGAGGTCACGGCATCCCAATAACCAGGGTCGATCCAGGATTTTAGTTTTCAACCTTGGCGCAAAGAACAATGCCGCGCCAAGGATGGGGCGCCCAAACCGGTTTTGGAACATGGCTCCGGTGAACGGCCGGTTGAGGGTCTTGGTTTCCCACCCTTGCGACAAATAGAAGTCGCAAGGATGGGGCACGGAGCTTTTTGGCGTCTCCGGACAGCGATGTTTGGATTGTCGATTGGCCCCGGTAGATTGCCACGTGCGTGGAGTTTCCGCGGACGCTTTTCACTTTGAAGCAGCGTGCCGCGAATCGTTTGAATGTGTCTTCTCTCAAAAGGACGTAAGTATGTCTTCTTTGCCCGTTCCCGCCGTCTCCAATCAGGATATCGACTCAACGCTACGCGAAAACCGCGTCTTTCCGCCGCCCGAGGAGTTTGCCGAAAAGGCGCATATCCAGAGCCTGGAGCAGTACGAGACTCTCTATAAGCAGTCGATCGAAGATCCGGAGGCATTTTGGGCCGATGCGGCCAAGGACTTGCACTGGTTCAAGCCCTGGGACAAGGTGCTGGAGTGGGATTTGCCCTGGGCCAAATGGTTTGTGGGCGGCAAGATGAACCTGAGCTACAACTGCGTGGATCGCCACGCGCTGGGTGCGCGCCGCGACAAAACCGCTCTGATCTGGGAAGGCGAACCGGGCGAGATCCGCCGCCTGACCTATGCCGAGTTGCATGTCGAGGTGCAGAAGTTCGCCAATGCGCTGAAATCGCTGGGCATCAAGAAGGGCGACCGCATTGCCGTTTATATGGGGATGACTCCGGAACTGGCCATCGCTCTGCTAGCTTGTGCGCGCATCGGGGCCGTACACTCGGTCATCTTCGGAGGATTTGCCGCCAATGCCATCGCCGATCGCGTGAACGACTCGCAGTGCGTGGCCATCATTACCCAGGACTCGAGCTACAGGCGAGGCAACGAGATCCAGCTCAAGCGCACCGTGGACGAGGCGATGGCCGCCTGCCACAGCGTGCGGCACGTCATCGTCTACCAGCGATCGGGTTCGCCGGTGAATATGGTGGAGGGCCGGGATCGCTGGTGGCACGACCTGGTGGCCAACGTTCCGACCGAATGCCCGGCGGAGCCTCTCGACTCCGAGGACCCGCTCTACATTCTCTATACTTCCGGCACCACGGGTAAACCCAAGGGGCTGGTGCACACCACCGGCGGGTACGCGGTGCAGACTTATCTGACCACCAAGTACGTCTTCGATATTCGCGACGAGGATGTCTACTGGTGCACGGCCGACATTGGCTGGGTGACGGGCCACTCCTACGTGGTCTATGGACCGTTGCAGAACGGCGCGACGGTTCTGATGTACGAGGGCGCGCCCAACTGGCCGGATTTCTCGCGCTTCTGGAAGATCGTGGACGACCACCGGGTGAGCATCTTCTACACCGCGCCCACCGCGATCCGCGCCTTCATCAAGTGGGGCGACCAGCACGTGGAAAAGTACAAGCTGGACTCGTTGCGCCTGCTGGGAACCGTGGGCGAACCCATCAATCCCGAGGCCTGGATGTGGTACCGGGAGAAGATCGGCCACAATCGCTGCCCCATTGTGGATACCTGGTGGCAGACCGAGACTGGAGCGATCCTGATCGCGCCTATCCCCGGCGCGGTGGCGGCCAAGCCGGGTTCGGCGACGCGGCCCTTCTTCGGCATTCAGCCGGAGGTGGTCAACAAGGAGGGCCAGCCGGTGCCTCCCGGCCATGGCGGCCTGCTGGTCATCCGCAAGCCCTGGCCGTCGATGGCGCGCACCGTCTATGGCGACCCGGAGCGCTACCAGAAGACCTACTGGAGCGATGTGCCGGGCAGTTACTTTACCGGCGACGGCGCGCGCATGGATGCCGACGGCTACTTCTGGCTGATGGGGCGGGTGGACGACGTGATCAACGTCAGCGGACACCGGCTGGGCACCATGGAGGTGGAGTCCGCGCTGGTGGCACACCCCAAGGTGGCCGAGGCCGCCGTGGTGGGCCGTCCCCACGAGCTAAAGGGGCAGGCCATTTCGGCATTTGTTTCGCTCGAAAGCGGCAACGAGCCCAGCGAGGCGCTGAAGGACGAACTCAAGAAGTGGGTCTCGAAGGAGATCGGTTCGCTGGCTCGTCCCGACGACATTCGCTTCACCGAGGCGCTGCCCAAGACCCGCTCCGGCAAGATCATGCGCCGGCTGCTCAGAGAATTGGCCACCCACGGGGAGATCAAGGGCGATACGACGACGCTGGAAGATTTCACGGTCATCGCGAAACTGCGCGAGGCGGAAGAAGGATAAGACAACCCGAGCGGAGGCAACCATGCGGCGGTTACGCTACGGCGTGGCGATGAGCCTGGACGGTTTCATCGCCGGACCCAACGGCGAGTATGACTGGATCGTGCGCGATCCAGCCATGGATTTCGACGGCTTGTACGCGCAGTTCGACATGCTCTTGATGGGGCGCAAGACCTACGACATTGCCAAAAGCAGACAGCTCTCGGCAGGGAGCCAAAGCCAGCGCTGGATTGTCGTCTCGCGTACCCTGAAGCCGGAAGACCATCCGGGCATTACCGTTCTGAGCAACGAGGTTGCGAAAGCTGTTACCGCAATGAAGGCGCAGCCAGGGAAGGACATCTGGCTCATGGGCGGAGGTGTGCTATTCCGCTTCCTGCTCGATGCCGGACTCGTCGACAGCGTTGAGGTGGCCGTGATGCCGGTGTTGCTGGGGAGCGGAGTTCCGCTGCTGCCCGAGGGCAGGCGCCGCACCCTGCATTTGGAGGACAGCAAGACGTTGCCGAGCGGGATTCTTATGCTGAACTACTCCGTTGCAACGTAGCCGTGGATAAGATGAACCGGCGTACAATCACCCACACAGAGGCCTATGCGAATGGCTACGACCGTTTCCCCGATCTCCGTAGCGGATTACCTGAAGACGACCGCCGACCCCGACTGCGAGTACGTTGGCGGGGTGGTGAAGGAGCGTTCTGTGGGCGAGTTGGATCATGCCAGTTGGCAAAAGGCGTTGGTTCGTTGGTTTGCAGGCCAGGAATCTGAGTGGGGTATCCGGGTCTACCCCGAGTTGCGGGTCCAGATTGGTGCGGACACGTTTCGCGTGCCCGACGTAACGCTGCTCAGCCGCGGCGCGCCACGCGAACAGATCGTCACTCATCCGCCCCTGGCGGTCTTCGAGATACTGTCTCCGGAAGACAGCATGATCCGCATCCTGGAGAAACTCGCCGACTACGAGCGCATGGGGATCGGCGCCATTTGGGTGATCGAGCCGAAGAAGCAGCTCTACTTCCACTACCGCAACGGACAGCTCACGCCGGGAACGATCTTTGAACTGCCGGGCAGCGCATTCAGCGTTCCGCTGGCTGAAATTGCCACGATGGCGGATTGAAGCGTTTGTCCTTGACCAAGCAAAAAGGCGGGAGCGATGCTCCCGCCTTTTTTGCTCGTCGGTGTTCAGGCCACTGCCGGTTTAGAACTTGTAAGCCACGCCGAAGGTCGCGCGCGAATTCCGGCTCTTGTGCGGTGAGTCTCCGGGGGCCGGGTTGATCACCGTGAATGCCGATTCGATATCGTCGCCCGAGGCGAGGAGGAACAGGTGCTTGCTCAGCCTGTATTCCAAGCCGCCCCCGGCGCCTCCGGCAAAGGAGATATTGGGGTTCTGATTCTCTCCGCCGGTGTGTTCGCTGCCCAACAACACGTGGACAAACCCGTCTACCTTCCCGTAGATGTTGGCGTGCAGCACAGGCCCCAGCAGAACATCGTCCACCACCGGGGTGCCGGGGTTGCCCGATCCCAGCGGGAACTTGTAGAAGGCGCCCTCGGCGGTAACGCCGAAGTACTTGCCGAAATCGCGGGTGAGGGAAAGGTTGACGCCCTGCAATCCGTAGCGCGACTGGTTCACCTGGTTCAGGCTGGTATAGCCGTACCCGGCGGAGATTTCGTATTTGTAGGTGGTTTCAGCCTGTTCGGTGCGGACTTTTTCACGAATAGGGGCAGCCTGGCAGCTGACTGCCAGTGTGATCAGCGCGGCCGGAACCACGGCCAAAATCGGAAGCAACAGATTCCTCTTCAATTCGAGACTCTCCTCAAAACCGTACTGGGCAAGCCTGCCGCCTTGGGGCTAAACCCCTGGCCGCCGCCGTGACTCTGAATCGGTACCTTCATAGACTATCCTCTCCACCCCAGTTCAATGAAGTCCATCCTCCGGTCAGGGCGTTTGCGCCGGGACAGGAACGGGCAGTTGGATGGTTTTTCCGGAGGATTCCGACACCGTAACCTCGACTCCTTTGGGGAGAAATCGGGCCAGGACCTCGGGCCGGTTCCAATCCAGACTCCAGCCGTCCTCGATGGCCACCACGGTGTATTGGCCGGGAACCGCATCATGCAGCGCAAAGCTCCCGTCGGAGTCCGACTGGTCGCGTCGTACCAGCGTCTGGAAGGCGGCCCGATTTCTTGGAACCAGCACCACCATCGCGCCGGCAATCCCCTTGGCGCCACTGCGGACGAACCCCTCGACCCGCGTCTCCCCCTGGGCCACCGCCGCGGCAATGGTCAGCGAATGGTCTCCGACCGCCAATGTGCTTCCGCCGTGCGTCGAGCCATTTGCGACGATGGAAACGATGGGCAGGGGGCCGGCCGGTCCCCAGGCCTGGAGATCCCACTTGCCCGGCAAGACCGAGTCGAAGCGGAAATGGCCTTTGCGGGCTGTGGTCTGCTGGTTTTGCCGGTAGCTGTCCTCGGTCGAAGTGAGGACCAAGCTCACATCGTCCGGCAGCGCCGCGCCCCAACTGACTGCCAGAGTGCCGGAAACCGTGACCGTGGGGACGCCATCGGCGGGACCGACCTGCTGGCTGGTTGCCGCATCCAGATCCACGATGCGCGGAGGGTTCCCCTGCTGCAATTCGTAGTGCCCCGGAGCGACGCCGGTGAACTCGGCCAAGCTCGATACTGCCGGGTTCTGGTTGAGCTGAGCCTCGGAGGAGATCGGAGTGCCGAAGATCGAGCGCCGCATCGCCGGCGGGGGCACAAGATCGAAAGGGGGGCCCTGTTCGCGGGGCACCTGTACGAAGATATGCAGCGCCGGAGCAGGATGGAGAACGATGTTTGCCTCCTCGCGGCTGCCTGCTCCCAGCACGATGGGCGTGGCGGAAGCTTCGTCTGTCGTCGAATCGAAAAAAGTAACCGGATAGGCAACGTCCAGCGCAGCGCTGACGCCGCCGCCCGGCCTGGAGCGGGATTCGTTCGAGGAAAGGTGCAGCGCGTACCAGGGCTGCGCCGTCACGGCCAAGAGGTATTTGCCCGCGGCCAGGTTGCTGAATTCATACGCTCCCGTGTCGTCGCTGGTGGCCGACTCAACTTGCGCGATCCGCTCGCTCGCGGCCCTTCCTCGGGCGGCTTCACGGCCACGATCGGGAGGCACAAGGAAGAGCATCACCTTGGCCCCTTCCACGGGATCGCCGCCGTCCGCCGTGACCGCTCCATGCAGGACCGAGCTTGGGGTCAGCCGGAAGACCAGCCGACCGGTGTCCTGCCCTGGCCCGGTTACGATGGCCGTGCTGAACTCCTCGTGTTCGTCGTAGAATGCGGTCCTGAATCCGCGTTTCGAGGCGGTCAGTTGGTACTTGGCCGCGGGCAGCCGCAGCAGGGTGAAGCGTCCTTCATTGTCCGATTCGACCGACTCGACGGTGTGGCTATCCGCATCCGCCAGTACGGCCACCGTAACGCGCTGCAACGGCTCGCCGGACTGTTCGTTTACCACCGTTCCGGCAATGCGATAGAGGCCAGACTTGGTTTCAGCCAGAGGTGCGGGGGGCAAAGGAGCGGTCTGCGCGCCGGCCAGTAGACAGGCTGTCGTGAGCAGCAAGGTAATGGCTTGCCAGCGGCGGGCGTTGCGCGCGGAGATGCGGAGGACAGGCATCATCGTCCCGGAGCCTCCAAAACAAGGTGACTCGTTGCCCCTGGAGACAGCGTCACCGCCTGGCCCGGTCTGGGCAGAGCGGCGATCGCCGCGGGGTTGCGGTATTCGAGGCGGACGGGCGTGTCGAAGAGATAGACGTGGTAGTCGCCGGGCGTGAGTCCGTCCAGGGTGAGGGTGGCGCCCGAGGAGGGATGGACGGTCAGCGGCGGCAAATCCGCAGTTGTGTCGAAGTCCGGCACTACGTAGACGGTGTAAAAAGGCTCATCTCCCGGAAGAAACTGGGAGAGCGCGGGCGGCAACTCCAGGGCCAGGGTGGAACAGTCGTCGCGCAAGGTCAGTTCCATGGGCGGCGGCGCGGCGCCTGGGCCCAGGAGCAGAGGATCGCGGGCCAGGTTGGCTCCCCCGGCGGTGAAGGAGCCTACGCAGAAGCTGCGATCGTTGACTTGTGCGCTCAGCCAAACCGGGCCCAGGGCATCGCTGGCCAACGCGAGCAGGTCCGGTCCCGCGTCCTCGGCAATAAAGTTTCCTTCGCTCCCGTCTGGCGGGCTTTCAATTCCGGTAGCGGTCACCGTGACCGCGGCTTGCAACCCGCGGCTTGCCAGGGACCCGGACGGCGCCGGCTTCAAAGCCGTCCGCAACGCGCGCAGGTGAATCTGCCAAGCCGAAGGCGGCGCAAGCGGTATGCGCAGGTTGGTCACCGCGTGGCCGTCCACGGAAAACTCCGCAAAGCCTGTATATACCGCAGGCTTTGCGGACATTCTTCCCGCGGCGCGTGCCTGGCTGGCGTCGTTCGACTCACTGAGCGCGGCTGTAACCAGAAGAGTGTAGGTTCCATCCGGCAAGCTGGCTTGGATGGTGTGCGTTTCGGTGTCGAATTGAGCGGCGTAAGCCGACCTGCGGCCAGTTCCATCGAGGATTGCGGCCACAATGGCAGGCGGTTGAGCGGCCGAGCTTTCCGAGTCTCCGGTAGCGGCCTTTCCGCCGACCGCGCGGCCATTGGGATAGAAGGCCGTTGCGGTGACGGTTTGAAAGGGCTCCAGCGTCAGGGAGAGGTTGGCCTGTGCCTGCTCGCCAGCCAAGAGCCGAATACGCGCCGCTGAGGCAAAATCCCGCGCATCGGGAAAAAAGACGCTGGGAAAGCCGGCCCGCGCGATGTTGGCGGCGCTGCCCGATGCGACGACGCTGACCGCGGGCTCGCTCTCCAGGGCTGGTTGCGCAAAAACGACGTACACCCCGTCTGCCAGCGAGGCAAACCGGTAGTTTCCACCGCCGTTGGTCTCGGTTTTGCCCTGCTGCGCCCATACGGCACGCCCGTTCCGTACCACCTGCTTGGCGAGGGAAACCGCGATGCCTTGGGCCTGGTCGCCGGTGGAGAGGTCTACATGACCGTGAATCGCGCAGGTGGGAGTGAGCGCAAAGTCCAACTCCGGCATCTCGGCCGTCACCAGAACATTGTGTGCCGGACCATCCGCTTGGAAGCCCACTTCCTCGGTGGCGTAGGGACGATCGCGAAAGCCGGGCTTGAGCAGGCGCACCGTCTGCGGGCCCGTGGGCACGCCGGGAATCTCGAAGCGTCCTTCGCCATCGGTCAACGCGCCTGCGCTGGCGTCACCTTCAATCCGCACTAGCACACGCGGAAGCGGTTGGCCGTTCACCAGGTTGCGGACAACGCCGCGAACGGTGGCTTCGTTGCTGGCCTGAGCGGTGAGCCCGCCGGCGGGCATCGCCTGTGTTTGCGGCTCAGCGGCTTGCTCCAATACCGGGTCGGAACCTTGGTCCTGGGGCGACTCCACGGTTTGGCCGGTAAGGGCAAGCGGTTCCTGGAGCAGCCACGGCCTGGCA
>Ga0316217_10001885_pt1 | contig 26319 bp, 12 predicted proteins | sample 1anoAmetaG_FD_203633 | JGI IMG/M metagenome (GOLD analysis project Ga0316217, IMG submission 203633) | Freshwater microbial communities from Trout Bog Lake, Wisconsin, USA - 1anoA | ecosystem: Environmental > Aquatic > Freshwater > Lake > Hypolimnion/Profundal zone | place: USA: Wisconsin...
CCCCCTGCCCGGCCGTGGTGAGCATCCCCTCCCCCTCGAGCCCCTGGTCGATCGCCTCGAGCACGCGCGGTGGGGGGCGGAAGGCCGCGAGCATCGCCATGCCGCGGTCGACCTGGGCGCCGCACGCAGAGCCGCTCGCGGGGCCCACCTCGGGACCGGCGTCGGGGGCGTCGCGGCCGCGAACGCGCCGCTGGACCCGGTAGAGCTCGGTGTAGGTCACGGCAGCGTCATGCGCGGTCTCGCCTGCCAGCAGGGCGGAGCGGAGGGCCGCCGCGCAGGCCCCGTCGAGCCGGAGGTCGGTCGAGGCGTGGCGGAAGAGGAGCGTCGCCTCCTTGCCGTCCTGCTCGCGCCCGAAGCGCCGGAAGACCCGCTCGAGCACCGTGGCCGCCAGATCGTGGAGCGACGCCGCGCGCGCCCCCTGCCCCTCCCGGACGGCCAGCGCTTCGACCCCCTCCGCCATCGAGAGCACGCTGGCGCGCTCCTCGAGCGGCGCCCCGGCGACGGCCACCGCGCGCGCCCGAGCCACGAGCTCGGCCCCCTCCCCGGCCCCCTCCGTCGCGGCGACGCGGGCGGCGGCGTCCCCCTCCCCCCTGGATCCGCCCCATCCGTGGCAGCTTCCGAGGGCGAGCGCGAGCAGCGGCAGAGCGAACCTTGGGCTTGCCGGCCGCCCCGTGTGGCTCGACGATAGAAGACGCGCCCGACCGAGGGTATCCTCCGCCGGACCCGAACCTCCCAGGAGACGCGCTTGTCTAATTCGACTCAACCGACGACCCAACAGCCCCCCGTGTACGTGGACCGCGCCACGGGTCAAACCTTCGCGGACGCGCGCGCGATGGTCAACGCTTACCTCGCCCACTTCGCCGAACGCGCCGGGACGGTCGTCGAGCCGCTCGACGAGGCGGGCTACACGCAGGTCAAGAAGGGCTCGGCGAGCGTCGGCATCAACGTCCTCGACGATCACGGCGTCCTCCTCTTCCTGGCGCCCGTCATGAAGATCCCGCTGACGGGCCGCGAATCGCTCTACCGCCGCATCCTCGAGCTGTCGTTCCTGACGACCAGCGACGCGGCGTTCGCGGTCGACGCCGAGAAGGACGAGATCTACGTCCGGGCGCTGCGGCGCCTGTCAGGGCTCGACTACGAGGAGTTCGAGGATCTGCTCGACACGGTCGGGAAGGTCGCCGACGAGTGGGACGACCTGCTCACCGCCGAGTTCGGCCAGCGGTAACAACTCGCTCGCGACGGCGACGTGCTGATAGGCTAACCGCGAGGGTCCCGGCGATGGCGAAGGGTGCAGAGCTCAAGACATCCGGAAAGGTGGGCAAGACCACCGTCATGGGCATAGGCATCGGCGCCCCTCCGAGGCTCTCTCCGGAGGAGGCCGATCGCGCCGCGGCGGCGTTCGTCCCCATCTGGCAGCTCGACGACGCCCCGTTCGCGGCAGGCGCCGAGATCGCGGCCGAGGATCTTCACGCCCTCGCCTCGCCGGTCGCCCTGAAGCTCGCCCCCCCGCCCACGTTCGGCCCCGCGCTCTCGCCGATGCCGCCGGAGGTGAGCCCGGCCGCTCTGGCCACCGCGGACGAGGCCAGCGCAGACGCGGTGGACCCGATGATGTCGCGGGCGACGGTCAAGATGACCCCCCCCGTCGTGCTCCACCAGCCGGCCCCGGAGCACCAGGCCGATCAGGGGCTCCCCTCGATCATCGTCGACGGCGTCGAGGTGGTCCCCGAGGCGCCTCCGGCCGTCGCCGCCGCGCCCGCGGTCGCGCTGCCGCCTGCGCCGATCGTCGCCGTGGAGCCCCCCGCCCCGCTGCGCGAGCCCAAGACCGACCCGCCAAAGGCGCGCCCTCGCCCGCCGCGCCCCGTCGCGGAGGCGGAGGCCGTGACCGGGTCGGACTACGAGGTCCCGCGGAGCAAGCTGCCCGTGATCGTCGGGGTGATCCTGGCAGGCTGCGCCATCCTTGCGATCGTCGCCTACTTCATGAAGCCGACCACTCAGCCTGCACCGACCGCCGGCTCCGTGGGGGCGCCAACGACCCCGACGCACACGACCCCGGCCGAGCCCGCGACGGCGATCCCGCCGCCACCGCCCGTGGACGAGGTCCCGGCGCCTCGCGCCGCGCCGCCGACCACGCCCGCGGCGACCACCCCGCCCGTTGCCGTCGCCCCCTCCTCTCCTCCGCCCCCTGCAGCGGCGCCGCCACGCAGCGACGTTCGTCCTCCGCCCGCGTCGGCGCCGAAGGCTGCGTCCCCCCCCCCTCAACCGCGTGCGCCGCGCCCCTCTCCGCCCAAGAAACCGTCCGCAACGCCGGCCTCCGGCGGTATTGTCCGCGACAACCCCTTCTGATGCGCCCCTACCACCGTCCCCTCGCCCTCGCGCTGCTCGTCTCCTTCACGCCGGCGGTCGTGCCGACTGCGGCGCTCGCCCAGGCCTCCCCGGCAGCGGACCCGACGATCCAGGCGGCGCGCGCCCGGTTCAACGAGGGGGTCGCGTTCTTTGACAAGGGGGAGTTCGAGAACGCGAGGGCGGCGTTCCTGCAGGCCTACGCCCTGCACAAGCACCCGGCGGTGCTGATGAACCTGGCGCAAAGCTCGCTCCGTTCCGGGCACTTCCTCGACGCCGATCGCTACTTCGCCCGCTACATGCGCGAGTCGACGTCGATGACGCCTGCGCAGCGCGCGGAGGCCGAGAAGGGGCTCGCCGACTCGCGCGCCAAGCTGGGGCGCCTCGACATCACGGCCCCGCCCGGCACAGCCGTGACCGTCGACGGGGACCTCGCGGGGACCGACGGAAGCACGACGTTCGACGTCGAGCCGGGGACGCATGCCGTCAAGGCAGGGCCCGAGAGCACCTCGGTCACCGTCACCGCCGGGCAGACGGTCGCCGTGAAGCTCGGCAAAGGGGGCCCCCCGCCGCCGGCGGTGGCCCCCGCGGTCCCGGTCGAGCCCGCCACCCCACCGCCGACTGCCCCCGAGCCTCCCGCGGCCACGCCAGCTGCACCTCCTCCCTCGGCCACGGAGCCCTCGGCATCGGGGCCCGGGCTGTTCTCCCCCCCCGAGACGATGACGCCGGTCTGGGTCGGCCTCGGCGTGGGCGGCGCCGGCTTCCTAACGGCGATCCTCTTCGGGGTCTTCAAGGGGAGCGCCCAGAGCTCCTATGACGCCGAGGTGAATGTCATCAAGGCGGCCGTCGGCCCCAGCTCGCAGGGGGCCTGCGTCAACCCGACGCCGGGGAGCTCGCTGGCCGGGGGCTGCGCCTCGCTCACGTCGGACGGTAACGCTGTCAACGCCGACGCCACGGCAGCCAACGTGGGGATCGCAGTGGGGGTCGTCGGCGTGGCGTTCGCGGCAGGCTGGTACCTCTTCGCCCCCAAGGCGGCGAAGGCGGAGACAAAGGCGGCCTGGGCTCCTCGTGTCGAGCCCATCGTCGGGCCGCGCGGCGGCGGGCTGTCGCTGGGCGGTTCCTTCTGATCCAGCGACGCCAGCGCCTCGGTCACTCGCAGCAGAGCAGCGCCGCGTAGCGCTGGCGCAGCTGCCATCGGCGTTGCCGCGCAGGATATCCCGGCAGGCGGCGAGATGCGCCGTCCCGAGGACCTCGCCGGGAACACGCTGCGCATCGCGGCCAGCGAGGCACGCTGCGACAGCAGCCCGGGCGATCATTGCCACGCCGCGCCCATCGCTCACTCGCATCGTGGTCATGGGTACGCCAGCACCTCCGACACCTCAGGCTGGGTACCGTCCTCGCCGGACGCCCGCCGGAGAGCGACGGCGTAGCAGCGTGCCCCGTCGCAGTCGGCGTCGACCAGCTCGTCGGACGCCCGCTCGATTCGACGTAGCTCCCCGACCCCATCCGACGAGACGAGCCGGTAGCTCATTCCGACGATGGGAGCGCCGCTCGCGTCGACCTTCGTCGAGCGCTCCGCCCAGCCGACCACGATACCGCCCGAGACAGCGCCGCTCCAGAAGGGCCCGCGTACGGCAGCGGGATCCGGCGCCGCGAGCTGGTAGGCGGCGTCATGGCTCCCGGAGCGCTCCCACACGATCGCCTCGACGCTGCTCGCCCCGGTCCCGTCCCCCCCCGCGGCGGTCGCGTCCCGGGTGAAGACCAGGAGGGCGAGCCGCGCGTCGGCGTCGACGAGCGTGACGTCATCCCCGTCGGTCAACTTGCGCCGGAGGCGGCGCCAGGGCGACGGCTGGTCGCCGGAGATCTCGCGCGAGGCGATGCCCCCGGACGCGCCGATCCGTACGACGCCCAGCGCGTCCCCGACGGCGTAGACCTCGTGCCCGCGCTCGTCCTCCCCACGGAGGTCACTCCCCGCCATGGCCCGCAGCGGCGTCGTGCGGGCGCCGGCGCCCCACGTGCTGAGCAGAACGTCGTCCTCGCCGTCCGCCAGCGCGAAGACGCGGCGAACGCCGCACAGAAGGGCCGGATCGCGATCCTCGGGGAGCGTCAGGGCAAGGGACGGCGCCGGCGACCCGAAGGCGCGCGTCATCACGACCCAGCTCCCCTTCGGGGCGCGGTCCATCCACGCGAGCTCCGCCTCCGTGGCACACACGGCGGCTCCCACCGCAAACGGCTCCTCGGGAGCCACGCCCTCGAGATCGATCGCCCGGGCGACAGTGACCTCCTGTCCGGAACGAGGGCCACGCCAGACGACCACGGACCCCCCCGGTGCGCGCAGCACGCTCAGCGTAGCGTTCGGGCTCCAGGACACGCCGGAGATGACGTCACGAGTCCAGCGCGTCGCCCCGTCCCGTGAGAGCGCGGTGACGGCGATCACGCTCCGCGGAGCGACGAGTCCCGCGACCAGGGTGACGCCCCCGGGCGAGCGAACGGCGGCGATCGGTCGAGAGAATCGCGCCGGCGCCACCGGCATCGGCGGGACGACCACGGCGGCCGTCGGCTTCTGCGCGTCCGAGGGCGCCGGCTGACTCTTCGACGAGTGACAACCGACCAGGGCGACGACGGCAAGTGCGGCCGCGCACGTTCGCATGGCGCCACCCTAGTGCCGTCCGCCACAGGTCTTGCCAGATTTGTGCGTCGCTCCCCGTCCGGCACTGCACTTCGTGGTCGGCGCTCACGTGCCGACGAGCATCTTGCGGAAGCTCGTCCGCGGATAGCCCGCTGCCCGGGCCGCGGCGCTGAGGTTGTTCCCGTGTTCGGCGAGAATGGCCTGCGCCCGCGTCGCCGAGAGCTCGGCGCGCGGCGGGCTGCTGCGGCTCCGGAAGCCGCGCTCGATGTGCAGGGCGTCGAGCGCCTCGCTCGTCGCCGCGAGGTCGCTCGCCCGGTAGAGCACGTTCCGGAGCTCCCGCACGTTCCCCGGCCAGTCATGAACCATCAACCGCGCGATGGCGGCCGAGGTCAGGCGTCGCCGTCCGAGCTCCGCCTCCATCTGCGCGAGCAGCTGGCGACCGATGGCCGCGATGTCCCCCTTGCGGTCGCGCAGCGGCGGCACCTCGATGAGAAATACCTCGAGGCGATGGAAGAGATCCCGGCGGAAGCTCCCGGTGGCGACCCGCGACTCGAGCGGCGCGTGAGTGGCGGCGATGACGCGCACGTCGGGGGGGCGGCCGGAGCCGGAGCCGCCTATCCGCCGCACCTCGTAGCCGTCCAGCGCCCGGAGCAGCTTGGGCTGCGCCTCGATCGGCAGCTCGCCGATCTCGTCGAGGAACAGGCTCCCCCGCTCCGCGTCCCGGAAGGCCCCCTCCCGCCGTGCCACGGCCCCTGTGAACGCTCCCCGCTCGTGCCCGAACAGCTCGCTCTCGATGAGCTCGCGCGGGAGCGCCGCGACGTTCAGCGCGACGAACGGGCCCGGAGACCGCGGCCCCTCATCGTGGAGGGCACGCGCGACGAGCTCCTTTCCGGTGCCGCTCTCGCCAGCGATGAGGACCGGCGCGGAGTGTCGTGCCACGCGCCGGACCTGGGCCGCCACCCGGCGCATGGCGAGCGACGCCCCGGCGAGGCGCGGCAGCGGGGGCGCCGTCTCGGCGTCGTCTCCCGCCTCCTCGACGGCAGAGCAGACCATGGTGGAACGACCGACCGTGACGATCGTCCCTGCGCCCCCCCAGGCCTCCTTCACGCGCGCGCCCCCGACGAACGTCCCGTTGCGCGAGCCGAGGTCCCGGATCGCCACGCCGCCCCCCAGGACGCTCAGGGCGCAGTGCCTCCCGCTGACGGCGCTGTCGTGAAGGACGACGTCCGCCCCGCGTCCGGTCCCCACCACCAGCTCGCTCGCGCCCAGGCGAATCCGCGCCCCCTCCCCTTCATCCTGAACATCGACCGCCCACGCATGCGCGCGGGGCAGCGTGACCAGCTCCAGCGTATGGCCACTCTCTCGGTAGTCGTTCACCATCCGGCCCTCTCCTGACGCGTGCCGTCGTGACGGAGGGGGACCGCTCCGCCCTCGCCCAGCACACAAGGGCCCATCGGCGCGAGCGGCGGCCAGTTGCGTGAGAAGACGACTGGTCGAAGCGGCGGCGCCGATCCGGCGAGCCGATACCGGCGCAGGGGGAGCCGCGCTCCCCCCCCCGGGGGCCTACCCGACGGCGATTCCCAGGGCCTTGCGGAGCGCGAAGTACTGATCGCTCACGGAGAAGACAATCAGCTCCTTCAGCTTCTCGGCCGGAGGGAGGTCCCCCGGGAGCTGCGGCTCGGCGCCGATGATCTTCTTGGCGATCTCGAGGTCGGCGCAGAGCAAGAGCCCCGCGCGGGCTGCCGTGATCTCGATTGCCTGCATCCATCGCTTGAGGTCGGCCTTCGCTCCGTCCTCGACGAACTTCTGGACGACGAGGCGGAGCGAATCACGCTGGATGGGCTGCATGTACTTCACCAGCTCGGCCGCGGTCGCCGTCACGGCCTGCGCCATCTCAGGCGGCACGGCGAAGTCGTTCAGGATGATCTTGATCGCCGAGAAGAGGACGACCTTCAGCTCCGGCAGCGTCGGGAAGAGGTTCCGGATGTAGTGCTCACCGCGGTAGTAGGCGAGGTGCTTGCCGACGATGAAGGTGAGCTCCTGCGGGCTGAAGCCGGTGAGGACGCTCTGCCCCGCCACGCTCGACGGCGGCACGGCAGGCACCGCGACGAGCGCCCCCGGGACGTCGTTCCGGACGTACAGGTCGGGGAGCTGCTGGATGCCGAGCACCTGAGCGCCCCACCCGAAGGTCTTGGCGAAGGTGACGGTGCTGGTCGCCGGATCTTGCTTGAACCGGCGGTCGAGCGCCGGCAGCTGTCGGGCAGCGCGGAGCTGGTTCGTCTTCGCGACGATCGCGGCGGGCGTGACCATCTCGAAGATCTTGCCGATGAAGATGTTCTCGTCCTTGTGGAAGAGATTCTTCACCCACTGCTCGTTGTCGAGCCGGCTCTTCACCTGGAGCATCCCGCGTGGACGGTAGTCCTCGAAGAACTTGCTCTCCTCGGCGTCGGCCTTGTGGAGGAACGAGAGCGCAGCGCACATGCACCACGCGCGGTCGTACTCCTGAGAGCGGAGATAGAGCTTGTAGAGGCTCCGGTACGGGTCAACGCGCAGCGGGTCTTGCTGCAGGACGGTCGCGTGCTCGCCGATCGCCGCCTCGATCTGGTCCGTCGATTCGTACAGCTCGGCCAGGATCTGCCGCTCGACGGCCTCCTCCTGCCGGTAGCGCGTAGCCATCTTGAAGGCCTCGATGGCGCTCCCGAGCTCCTTCAGGCGGTCCCTGTAGATGAGGCCGAGGTTGTGCCAGAGGTTGTATTCCAGGTCGGGATTCTGGGTCCCGGCAGCCGACAGGCGCCGGAGCATCTTTCGGAAGGCGCGCTCGAGCTGCTTCCAGTCCTTCTGGGCGGTCAGGATCTTGTTGATGCGCTCGAAGGCCTCGAGGAACGTCGGGTTCAGGTCCAGCGCCTCGTTGAAGAGCTCGACGGCGCGGTCCTGGTTCTCCTCCTTGTCGCGGTACAGCTGCGCCATCGTGTAGAGGAACTTGCTCTTCCGTACGGGGTCCTTCTCCGTGTCCGAGATCGCCGAGATCGTCTCGATCATCTTCGACCAGTTCTCGGTGGCCTGGTACAGGCCGAGGAGCTTGTGGAGGAGCGTGAGCCTCGTCGGGAAGAGCTCCAGCGCCTCCTCCAGAGCCTCGATCGCCTTCGCGGGGTTCTTGTCGGAGTCGTTCCAGACGTCACCGATCTCGCTCAGGATCTTGAAGCGCTCTTCCCCGTCGATGACGTTGTCGAGGATCTGCCGCTTGAAGGCTACGACCTGCTTCCAGTCCTTGAGCTCCGTATAGAGCGCCACGAGCGCTTCGAGCGTGGGGCGGTGCGCGGGGTCGACGCCGAGGGCTTTCTCGAAGTTGTTGATCGCCTGCTTCGCCTGCCCCTGCTCCCGCTTGATGCAGCCAAGCTTGTAGTAGACGTTGGCGCGCGCCTCGGTATCGCTCTCATCGAGCGCCGTCAGCACCTTCTGGAAGTTGGTCAGCGCCGCCGACCAGTCCTTCAGCCGGAAGCAGACCTCCGCGAGCCCCTTGATGGTCACCTGATCGGTGAGGTCGAGCTGGCTTGCCGCGGTGTAGGCCTTCAGGGCCTTCTCGTCCTTGCCGAGCGCCTGACACACCTTGCCGAGCTTGTTCTGGAGGTCGTGCTGCTCGCTGCGCTCACGCTTGCTCGACTTGCGCACGAGGAGATCGAGCAGCGGCTCCGCCGCCTCGTACTTCTCGGTGTTGATGAACTCGAACGCGAGCGGCTGGGCTGCCTCTTCGTTCTCCGGGTCGGCCTCGTGCGCCGCCTGCCAGGAGAGGAGCGCGCTGTCCCGGTCGCCAAGCATCTCATCACGAAGCTTGCCGAGCTCGACGAGCAGCCGCGCGCGCTGCCGAGGGGCGGTCGTGTAGCTCTGCTCCTGGTCGTAGTAGCGCGCGGCCTTGTCGTAGTCGGCCGCATCGATCGCGATGACCCGGAGCGCCTGCAACGACGGCAGGTGCGACGGCTCCATGTCGAGCGCCATCTCGTAGCGATCCTGGGCCGAGGCTCGGTCGCCGAGCTTCTCGTCGAGCGCCTTGCCGATCTTGTAGAACGCCTCGACCCGCTGCTTCGTGTCGGTCGTCAGCTCGGCCACGCGCGTCATGGCCTCGATCGACTGCTGGGCGTCACCCTGCCGGTCGTAGAGCTTCGCCAGGGCCTCGAGCGCCGGGACGTTCGCCTCGTCGATATCGACGATGTTCCGGTAGGCGTCGATGGCCTTCTCGGCGTCCTCGAGCTCCTCCGCGTAGACCTGCGCGATCGACGCGTACAGCTCGAGCTTGACCTTCCGGTCGAGCGTGGTCGAGACGTGACGTTCGTACGCGCTGATGAGCTCGTTCCACTGGCGAAGCTTCCTGTAGCTCCGCTCCAGCGCGAAGAACGCGGGCTCATGGTTCGGGTCGATCTCGAGCACCTGCTCGAGGCGAGCGGCCGCGATGTCCGGCTTGAGGAAGTGCTCCTCTTGCAAGGCTGCAATGTGGAGCAGGAGCTCGATCCGCTCGCGCTCAGTGGGGACGACGTCGAGCTCCGACTCGAGGATCCGGACGAGATCGGGCCACTGCTGCTGCGCCTCGTAGATCCGCGCGAGCCCGCGCATGGCGGTGAGGCTCGCAGGATCTAGCTCGAGCACTTCGCGGTAGACCTGAGCCGCCCGGTTTGGATCGCCAAGGCTCGACTCGGCGAGCGCGGCCACGCGAAGCTTCGTGGTGGCGATCTCGGAGGGCTCCGACAGCGCCGGGACCTTCCGCGCGAGGATCTCGGCAAGGTCGCGCGTCTGTCCGCGCGCCGTGTAAATTCGCTCGAGGGCCTCGAGCGCCGGCAGGAAGGCCGCATCGACGTCGAGGGCGCGGTTGAAGAACGTGACGGCCTGGTCCGTCTGGCTCATCTGAGAGTCGAGCAGCTCGCCGAGCTCGGTCAGGATCTCCTTGCGGTCGACGTCGGTGACCGCGACCTCGAGGGCGCGCGTGAGCGTCGCCCCGAGCTGCTGCCAGTTCGCGCTCTTCCTGTAGAGCTGGCCCATCTGGCGCAACGCGCCGACGTTGTTCGGATCGAGCTGGACGATCTGCGCGTAGTAAGGCTGGGCGTACTCGGGGTGCCCGAGGTCCTCGCCGTACCACTTCGCCAGGTGGAGGCAGAGGCGGATCTTCTGACCCGGGTCCGTCTGCGCCTTCAGCCAGCCGGTGACACGCTCGATCACGAGCGGCCACTTGCCTGTTACCTGGGCGATCTTCTCGAGGTAACGGGCCGTCTCACGGTCGTGGAAGTCCTCCTCGAGGGCGTTGATGAGCGCCTCGAGAGCCTGCTCGCGGTCGTCGAGCTGCTCCTCGAAGACCCGGGCGATCTTCCGGAGGAGGACGGTCTTCTCGGACGCGACCTCGCGCGTCCCGAGGCGAGCCAGGAGGAGCTCGATCAGAGGTTCCCAGCGACCGGCGGTCGTGTGGAGCGTCTCCAGCTCGGCGAAGGCCTCGTCGTTGGTCGGGTCGAGATCGAGGATCTTCTGCCAGGCACCGGTGGCCAGGTCCGCCTCGCCGACCGGGTCGCGCCAGAGCGCAGCGGCGCTCCGGTACTCCGCGATCTGCTGGTCCACCTCGGGGAGCGCTGCCGCCCGCTGCATCTTGACGTCGATGACGTCGGTCCAGCGCTCGTCCGCCCTGTAGATCGCCTCGAGCGCGTCCATCGCCTCGAAGTCCGGGCCGATCTCGAGCAACTTCCGCCACGCGTCCGCCGCGTCCGGGAGCTGCTCGAGCTTCGCGGTGTAGGTCTTCCCGAGCTCCCGGAAGACCTCCTTCAGCTCGTCCGTCTCCAGGAGGGACGCCGCGCGATCGACGATCTGGTGGAGCGAGGCCACGAGCTCGTTCGGATCGCCCTGCCGCCGACGGATGTTGGCGATCGACCGGAGCGCAGCGACGTTGCCGTAGTCGATGTCGAGGATGCGGTTCCAGTCGTCAGCGGCCTGGTCGTCGCGACCGAGCTTGTCGCTCATGATGCGCGCGCGACGCGCGATGATCGTCACTCGCTCGTCATCGTCTGCGGCGATGTCGACCTGCCGCTCCAGGATGTCGACGAGCTCGGGCCAGGCCTGCTGCGACTCGTAGAGGTTGGCCATCGCCGCGAGCGCTTCGGGGTCCTCTCCGCGAAGGTCGAGAACCAGCTTCCAGGTCTCGATGGCGCGGGCGGGCTGCTGGAGCCGCTCGGCGAGGAGATGGGCAATCTTCGCCTGGATCTCGGCCTCGGCCGTGTTTCCGGCGGCGTTCTCGAGCATCCGCTCGTACACGAGGTGCAGCTCGTGCCACCCCTCCCGCGCCTCGTAGATGCGGGCGAGCGCGGCGATCGCCGCCTCGTGGGTTCGATCGAGCCGGTCGAAGATGACACGGTAGACGCGGAGGGCCTGGTCCATGTCGAGGAGGCGGGTCTCGTAGACCTCGCCGAGCCTCGCGTGGAACTCCACCAGATCGAGCGCGTCGACGGGAATCCCGGCCTGCTTCTGGGCGTCGGCGGCCTTCAGGCGCATCTCCAGGATCTGGGCGAGCTCCTTCCACGACTCGACCGACGAGTAGATGCGGTCGAGGTTCGTGAGCGCGTCGAGGTCGCCGGGGTCGACGCTGAGGACGTACTGATAGGTCTCCTCGGCCTTCGTCACGTCCCCGAGCTCGTCCTCGAACGTCTTGGCTAGACGCCTGCCAATGGCCCCCTGCACCGCCTTGTCGTCCTGGGCGCCGAGGATGTCGGCGTAGGCGTTCGCGAGCGTCTCCCAGCCTGACTCCACCGAGGCGGCGAGGCGAGGCGCCTCCTCGCTCGTCTTCTCGTCAAGCGGGAACTCCTTCATCGCGCGCAGGTACGTCGCGAGGGTAGCGGCCGGGTCGAGGAGCTTCTCCTCCTGCAGCTCCGCGATCGCATAGTAGCGCTGGAGGCGCTCCGCGGCGCCTGTAGTGTGCACGAGCTGAGCCTCGTATACGCCGGCCAGCTTCTCGAACTCGCCAGCTTGCTGGTAAAGCGGCTCGAGGATCTCTGCGACCTCCAGCTGCTTCGAGCTGGACGCAAAGAGGGCCTCGAGCGCCTCCAGCGTGGGGCGATGCTCGGTCGTCGCCGCGAGGACGTCGCGATAGGCAAGGATGGCGCCGTCGAGATCGTTCAGCTGCGTCTGACAGACCTGCCCCAGGCGATAGCGGAGCTCGATGACCTCCTCGGTCGACTGCGCAGTCTCGGCCTCGCGCGAGAGGATCTCGGCGAGCTCCGCCCACCGACCGGTCTGAAGGAGCAGGCGATCCAGCGCGCGGATCGCGAGCTGGTTTTCGGGCTCGACCGCGACGATGCGCCGGTAGCGGGCGATCGACGAGTCGACGTCATCCAGCTGCACCTCGAAGATCTGCGCGACGCGGGCGGCGAGCTCGACGAACCGGGCTGGGTTGTCGGTCAGGCGGTCAAGCTCCTGGTCGTACAGCTTCGCCACGTCTTGCCAGCGCCCCAGGGCGGACGCGAGGCGCTCCAGGTTCGCGAGCGTCTCTTCCTGGCTGCTGTCGACGGCGACCGCCCGCGCGTACGTGGCGAAGGCCGACGCGTGGTCGTCGAGGGCATCCTCGTGCAAGCGGGCGATCCGGTGGAGCAGCTCGGACCGCTGGAACGCATCGGTGGCGTGGGCAACCTGGACCTCGTGCACGTGAATCAGCTTCGGCCAGTCGCTCGCAGCCTCGTACACCGGCTCGAGGACGGCGGCGGCCGCGAGGGCCTCCTTGCTCGACGTGGCGAGCCCCTCGAGCGCGGCGCGCGTCGGCTCGTGCTCCGGCTGGATCTGGAGAAGATCCCTGTACAGCTCGATGGCGCGCGGGACATCGTCCAGCCGCTTCTCGTACAGGTCGGCGATGCGGTACTGGAAGCTGACCCCCTCTGCCGGGTCGTCCGTCATCTCGCTCTCGCGAACGAGGACGCTCAGCAAATCCGGCCAGTTCTGCGCCTGCTCATAGAGCACGTCGAGACGCGAGAGGGCCTGAAGGTCGTCCGGGTCGAGCTCGAGGATCTTCTGGTAGGTGTCGATCGCCTGCGGGACGTCGCCGAGCTCGCGCTCGTACACCGCGCCGACCTGATAGTAGATGCGCTTCTTCTCGTCGGTCTCGGCGACGAGGTCCGCCTTCTTGGCGTAGACGCCGAGCAGGTCGACCCAGCGGGCCAGCCCGAGGTACCGCTTGATAAGCGCGTCGATCGAGCGAAGGTCGTCCGGATCGAGCTCGAGGATCCTGTTGTAGACGCCGATCGCGGTCTCGGCCTGCTCGAGGACATCCTCCTCGATGGCGGCCGCCTGAAACAGCGCCTCCTTCTTCCCCTCGATCGTCTCTACGATCTCGGACTTGCGCTGAAGGATTCGCGAGAGCTCCGGGTACTTGTTCGTGCCCCGATAGAGCGACTCGAGCGCTTCCGCGGCGCCCAGGTTCGCCGGGTCGATCTCGAGCACGCGCTGGTAGATCGCCGTGGCGGTCTCGAGGTTACCAAGGTCGTGCTCGTAGACCCGCGCGCCAGCAGTGTAGAGCTGGCTGGCAATCGCCGCGTCCTGCTGCTTCTCCGCAAGCTCGCGGAACGTCTGCGCCAGGTCCTCGAATCGGCCCGTCGAACGCGCGATGCGATCGAGCTCCGCCTGTGTCGTCTCGTTCGTCGGATCGGCGGCGAGCGCGCGCGCCTGCGTCGAGAAAGCCGCGTTCAGGTCGCCGGCCGCGTCCTCGTACAGACGCGCGATCTGGTGAAGGAGCTCGACGCGACGCTCGACGGTGTCGGCGCACCGCACCTGGACCTCGTGCGCGCCGATGAGCTTCGAGTAATCGCCGAGCTGGCGATACAGCGGCTCCAGCATGTCGGCGATGGCGAGCTCGTACTTCGCCTGCCCGCCGAGTCGCTCGAGTCGTTCGAGCGCGTCGACGTGCGTCGGCTCACGGTCGAGGATCTGGCGGTAGCCTTCGATGGCCACGTCCACCTGGTCCATCTGGGTCTCGCGCAGGTCCGCGAGCCGGAGCATGAGCGCCAGCTGCGCGGCGTCGTCCGGGGCGAGGGCGAGCTGGGCCTCCAGGTTCTCGGCCAGCGCGTTCCAGCTCTTCTGTCGCGTGAAGATCGCGTCGAGCGCGGTGAGCGCTCGCTGGCTCGAGGAGTCGACCTCGAGGATCTTCTGGTACGAGGCGACGGCGTCGTCGGGACGCCCGAGACGCTGGTCGTAGGTCTCTGCCATCTGCCCGAGGAGCCGCTCACGGTCCTCCGGGAGATCGGCCTGCTCGAGTCGACGCTCGAACACGCCGATGAGATCGCTCCAGCGCTCGGTTCGCGTGAACAGCTGCTCGAGCGCCGCCAGAGCCTCGCCGTCGGTCACGTCGAGCACGAGCACCTGGGCGTAGCCCTGGGCGGCGGCGTCGATGTTCCCCATCCGCTCGTCGATCGCGGCCCGACGCATCCAGTAGTCGCGGGCCAGCGCGGGGTCGGTCAAGCCCGACGCGATCTCGTCATACAGGGCGACGAGCTTCGCCTGCGACCCGGACGCGTCCGCAACCCGCTCGATCTCGGTGCGGGTCTCGAGGAGGGACGGGTCGTCCTTGAGCGCGGCCGCCAGAGCAGCGAAAGCCCCGGCGAAGTCACCGGTCGCCTCGGCGCTGATCCGCGCGATCTTGCGCTTCAGCTGCACGCGCTTCGCGGCGTCCGCCTCGGCTTCTGCCAGGATCTCGAGGGCGCCGATCAGCTTCGGGTAGTCGGCCCGCTCCTCGTAGATCGACTCGAGAATGGCGGCCGCTTCGGCTCGCAAGGACGCGTTCGTGAGGAAAGCCTCGAGCGCGAGCCGTGCCCCTTCGTGCTGGGGCTCCACGAAGAGGATCTCCCGGTAGCTCTCGAGCGCGCCTGCGGGGTCCGCGAGGTGCTGCTCGAGCGCCTGGCCGAGGCGATACTTGAGGTCGATGAGCTCGGGCTCCTCGACGTCCTGCTCGATCCGGCGGCGGAGGATCTCGGCGAACGGCTCCCACTGCCCCGTCCGCGCGTACAGCACATCGAGCGCCCCGAGGGCGGGGACGGCGGCCGGCTCGTCCTCGAGCACGGCCCGGTACGTCTCGATCGCGCGGTCGACGTCCTTGAGCTCGGTCTCGTACAACTTCGCGATCTCGTACTGAATCGCCTTCTTGTCGGCCGCGTCCGTCGCGAGGTCGCGGCGCTTCTCGAAGATGCCGAGCAGGTCCGCGAACCGGCTTGTCTGGCGGTAGAGTCGCTCCAGCGCGGCCAGCGCCTGCGGGTTGTCGTCCTCCGCTTCGTAGACCGACCGGTACGTCTGGAGGGCGTCGTCGATCCTGCCGACCTCGTCGACAAGCACGCGACCAAGCTGGAGGCGGAGCGACACCGACAGGGCGTGGTCGCCCGAGGCAACGGCCGCGTCGATAGCGTGCCGGTAGCCTTCGATCACCCGCTCCCAGGCGCCGGTGACGTGCGCGGCGCGCTCGACGTCCGCGGCGGTCTGCGGGTCGCCCGGCATGAGCTCGAACGCCGACAGGTAGCGCTCGAACGCCTTCTCGGGCTCCTTGACCTTCCCCTCGTAGAGCGCCGCGACCTCGCGGTAGAGAGCGAGCTTCGCGTCGGGGTCCGTCTCGTGGCCGAGCTTCACCTCGATGACCCCGGCGAGCGCCCGCAGGTTGCTGGCGGCACCGTAGATCGGGATGAGCGCCTCGGCGGCGCGCAGGCTGGTCGGGTCGAGCTCGAGGACCTTCTCGTACGCCTTGGCGGCCCGGTCGGTCTTCTGCTTCTTCTCGGCCCAGAGCTGCGCGATCTTGAAGAGGAGGCTCGTCTTGGCCGCCGGCTCCGTCTCCTTGGCCTCCTGCTGCTCGAGGACGCGAATCAGCTCGTCCCACTTCGCCGACTCGGCGTAGAAGAGCTCAAGATCGTCCCACATACCGAGCGCCAGGTACTTCTTCTTCAGCGCCTCCTGGGCCTTCCGGTCGTTCGGATCGAGAGTGAGCAGCGTGCGCCACGCAGCGACGGCCCCCTCGTCGTTGTTGAGACGGTCGCCGTAGATGGTCCCGAGCTTCGTCAGGACCTGGATCTTCGTCGCGGCGTCGGCCGTAGCTTCCGCCTGGCGCTCGAGCACCTGCGCGAGCGCCTCAAAGTCCTTCGCGCGCTCGTAGAGCTGGCTCAACGCCGCCAGGGCCTCGGCGTTCGACTCGTCGCTCGCGATCACCTCGCGCCAGAGATCGATGCACACCTCCGGCTTCTTCACGCGCTCGGTGGCGAGCTTCGCCATCTCGAGGAACTTCGCCGCGCGGACGGGGCCGGCGCCTAGCCGCTCCGCCTCGCGCCGCTGCAAGCCGAGGAGCTTCTCCCAGTCGCGACGCTTCTCGTACATCTGGCGGAGGTAGTCGACCGCCAGGGCGTGATCGGGATCGATGGCGAGGATGTGCTCGTAGGCCTTGACGGCCTCCGCCTGGTTGGCGAACTTCGTGACGTAGAGGTCGGCGGCCGTGACGTAGAGCGACACCTTCTCGTCGGCATCGGGGACCATCGCCGCGAGCTGCAGGAGCGTCTTGACGTACTCGTTGTAGCGCTTGGCCGACTCCTGCTTCTCGGCGAGCGCCCGGAGCTCCGCCAGCTTCGCGGGGTCGACCGGCTCCGCGTTCGCTGCGTGCACCGGCGCCGCGACGGGGGCGGGCGCGGGCGTCAATGCGGGGGCCGGCGCCACGACGGGGGCCGGGGGCGGCGTGACCGCCACGGGCTCCGCGTGCTCGGGGGGCGGCGCTACCGACACGGGGGCCGCCGCAGGCGACACCGAGGCGGGGGCGACTTCGGGCGGAATCGACGCCGGCGCGGCGCTCTCCGGCATGTCAACGTGGGCGACCTCGCCGCCCTCGACCCGCGAGGACGCGGGGGCCACCGGCTCGGGCTCCCTGACGCCAGCGGACGCGTCGTCAGGGCCAGCCCCCGTGGAGGCGGCGACGTCGGTCGCGCCCCCGTCTTCCGCCGCGTGCCCCGGCACGCCGGAGGACCCGAGGCTCTCACCGATCTGGGCCTCGAACGCGCGAAGCTGCGGATGGTCGGGCGCCACGACCGACAGGCGCTCAAACGACGTACGGGCGCGCACCAGGTTCCCGAGCTGACGCCAGGCGATCGATCCGGCCTGCGCCAGGAAGAACGTCGCGTTGCCGTTCGCACCGACCTCGCCAGCCGCCTCCTCCGCGAGCGTGGCGACGCGCCCCCAGTCGCCGGCCTTCTTGCCGTACAGGTCCGTGAGGAACTGGAAGGCGCCTTCGTTCTCCGGGCCGAGGCGGACCGCCTCTTCAAGCCAGCGCGCTCCGAAGTCAGCGTTCTGATGCCGCGTCACCCACCGGGTGCCGAAGACGAGCGCGGCCTGCGCCTGGGCCTCGCGGCTCGGCATGGCCGAGACGATCTCGGTCTGCTTCGCGTCGAGCTTGTCGAACGCCCCGGACTCCGCGAGCATCCCCTCGTAGAGCCACGCGGCCTGCCGGGCAAATGGGTCGGCGGCGTACGCCTGCGCGAGCACCTCCTCGGTCTCCTCGGGCGCAAACCGCTTGACCACCCGCGCCGCCCGCAGGAAGAGGCGACCACGAGCAGGTCCCGTCGCCTCGTGGGCGAGACGGAGCAGCGCGGCAAGGTGCTCTTGCCAGGTCGAGTCCCCCACCTGCACGTCCGCGAGACAAGCGCTCGCCTCCGTGTTGGTCCCTTCGCTGGCCCCCAGGCTCCGCGCGTAGGTCGCGGTGGCTCGCTCGAGATCACCCGCGTCGCACAGTACGTCGCCGAGCTCCAGGAGGAGCGCGCTGGCCACGGGCCCTTCGGGGCTCGCCTTCAGCTCGAGCTCGAGGAGCTTCTGGACCATGTTGAGCTTGCCGAGATCCCAGTAGATCGCGCGGGCCGCCTCGAGGCTCTCGATGACGGCGGGGTTGAGCTTGTAGGCGTCCTGGAAGTGCTTTAGGGCCCGCACACCCGAGAGAAACTTCGTCTCGAGAAGGCGTCCGAGCTGAAAGTGATAGGCCGCCTTCACAGCGTTCGACGCGCCGGCCTGGATCCCCTTCTCGAGCTCCTCGACGAGCCCCTGCCAATCGCGGACGTTCTCGAGGTGCGTAAGCCGTTCCTGCAGATCCATGGATTCCCTCGGTTGCCTCAACCGGTGTTGTTCGACCGCGAAGCCTGGCCGGAGCCACGACAGCCCCGGCGCACGTCGTGAGTGACCCGACGATGTGTCGACTTCCTCGAGGCAACGCTACCAGAGCCGCTCGCCCGGTGTGATCCTACTTCGCGCGCGCAGGCACGAAATTCGCCGCGACCACGGGGCGGCCGGCGACCAGGGGGAAGGCTCCCCCTGGCCTGCGTCGTCCGCCGTGACCCGGGTATCGGGCGCGACTACTGGATGGTCCCGCCGAGACGCTTCACGAACTCCTGCGCCTGGGAGCACTGGTCGGTGTACCGGGCGGCGGCTCCGCCCCGACAGACGATCTTCGAGAAGGACTGCAGCTGCTGGATCGCCTCGTTTTTGCGAGGCGGCACGACGGAGGCGTACGCGACCCCGAGGTTGAAGTAAGCGATCTGCTGGCCCGGCTCGGTGCAGGCGCCGCAGACCTTCTTCGCTGCCTCGTACTCCGTGATCGCCCCGGCCATGTTCTGCTTGGCCTCGTCGATGCTGCCGATGAACGAGTGGACCGCGAAGAGGTGCTTGTCCCCGGGCTTGGCGAATGCGATGGCCTCACGAAGCACCTGCTCGGCGCGATCCTGGTACCCCAGGCGCAGGTAGAGGTCGGCGAGCGGCGGGTAGTACTGCAGCTCGTCGGGCTTGATGTCGATCGCCTTCGTGTAGTTCTGAAGGGCGCCCTGCTCGTCGTCCATGTGGACCGCGACCTCGGCGAGCTCCTCGTACGCCTGGGCCATGTTCGGGTCCTTCGCGACCGCCTGCTGCAGGGGCTCCTTGGCCTCCGCCCAGCTGGTGGGCCCCTTCACAGCCTGCTGCTCCAGCGCGTACCCGTGCTCGAAATTGAAGTTCGCGAAGGTCGGAGCGATGCTCTCGGCCTTCGCGCAGGTCACGGCGTCCTTCGCCCAGTCTTCCTTCTTGTGGTAGGCGAGCGCGAGCTTCCACAGGGCGATACGGTTCGTCGGATCGAGCACGGCGGCCTGATCGTACTTCGAGATCGCCTCGTCGAGGTTCGAGCCCTTCACCGAGTCGCCCTCGTTCACCATCTCGGCGGAGTCGCGCTTCGCGAGGCTGCATCCAAGGAACGAGACTGCCAGCGCAGTGCTCAGCAGGGTGGTCGTCGCAACGATTCGGATGGGGCGCATCAAGATCCTCGGGTCGAGCGCGCCACCGTCTCGGGCGCGGGGGCGGAGTTTACGTCCCGGCCGCCGCGGAAGTCCACGCGGAACGAGGGGGGGCCCTGCTACTCGCCCGGCGAGAGCATCAGGGGGTAGATCACCTGGACGATGCCGTCCTTGGGCGCAGGGAACGACAGGTTCTGGAAACCGCGAACGACGCAGGACACGACGTTCGGGTCGGCCATGTCGGTGCTCCGGTCCGCGGAGGCGACCGCCACGCCGCCGCTCCGGTCGATCACGAAGGCGACGGCGACGCGTCCGGTGAGGCCGGGGTTGGCACGTAGACCCGCTTCGTAGCAGAGGCGGAAGCGGCCAAAGTTCTGGCGCACGATGCGCTGGACGACCTCCTTCGGCAGGGTCCCGTTGAACGTGGTGATCGGGAGGGCGCGGGGGTTGGGCGCTCCGGCGGTGTGTGGACGGAGGCCGCCGCGAGTGCCCCCGTGGCCGCCGGGGCCGTAGTCGTGCCCGGGGCCCCGCCCGGGCCCGTCCCCGGGCCACTCCCCTGTGCCGTGCCCGATCGTGTCCGAGATTCCATCGATCCCGATGCCGTGGGCAAACCCGCCCCCCCCCTCACCCGTGCCGGACGGACCCAGACCGCCGCTCCCCAGGGCGTCGTCGATGGTCGGCGCCCACATCGCGCCAAGCGCATTGCTCGGGTCGTGCCCCGCGGCCGAATCAGCACCCCACGGCGCGACCGGCGTGTTGACGGAGTTCGCGGCGTCCGTGTTGAGGATGCCGACGAAGCCGAACTGCGCGGCCTCCGCAATCGCGCGCTCCCGCGCCAGCTTGGCGTCGGGCGTGTCTCCGCGGAGCGCGTAGCGACCGCTGCGCGCCGGGGCCGCGACCGTGCTCCCCATGCTCCCCGAAGGGCCCGCGGCCTGACCGCCTCGTCCGCCGCCGCTCGGGCCGACCGGATCGAGCTGGGCAGCGGCCTCGCTGTGCTCGGGCTCCTTCTCCGCGATGGCATCGAGGTATGGTCGCATCGCCGCGGCCGTGTCTCGGTCGATCGACTCCGCGTCGTCCGCGTGCATGCCGGGGAGGAAGAACGCGAGCGCGCCGATGAGCGTCGCGTGAACGGCCGCCGAAAGGCCGGTGTAGATGTAGCCGGAGAGGTCGGCCCCGCCCCAGACGCCGGCGGCCGGGTTCCGACTCGCCCTGACGCGCGACACCTCGATCACCAGGTCGCTGGCCGGCAAGCGGACGGTCACGGCCGTGCCGTGCCCCAGAGGGACCTCGTACGCCCCCGAGCGGTCATCGGACGGACGCGCCAGGCCAGCGCCGATCGCATCCTTGAGCGACGATGTGCGCCCGGTCCGGAGCTGCACGAGGGCGCTTGCAGCCGGGGGGACACAGACCGCGACCTCTCCGTCCCGGACGCTGACGAGAGGGGACGAGCCGCCGGAGGACGCCCCGGCGAAGGCGTCGGGGAACACGAAGTCGCTCCCCACGCCCCCGAGCGTGAAGGCCCTCGGCGGGGACAGCTGGGAGAAGTGGAGGACGTTTGTACCCCACCGTACACGGACGTTGACGGCGTCGGCGCCGGGCAGCTCGTCTTCGCCCGCGTCGTCCACGTCATGCGACCAGACAGCTTCGGCCGGGTTCGCGACCTCCGGCGGCGCCGCCTGCAACGGGGCGAACGGGTTCAGCGCCGCGCCCGCGAAGGCGTCGAAGGTCGGAAGGGCGAACGGCGTGTCACTCGGCTTTCGGTCCATGGAAGTGTCTCTCCTCGCGCGTCGGGGGAGGCGTGCGAGCTAGGTGCCTTCGCGACGGCACTCGGGTCCAGTCGGGCAGAGCGCCCTGGGTGGGTGTGCGGACTACCCGCAGCGTCGACTGCGCGGACCGCCGTCGCACCCGCCCTGAGAGACAGGCGCTCCGGAGGAAGGTTCCGGGAAAAACTCCCGTCGACGGCGCCGCGGCGACCGCGCCTCAGGGAGCGGCAGCGAGCCCTCCGGAGCGACGCGGCTCCGCGACCCCCACCCACTCGTCGCCCTCGCGACCGATAGCCGGTGCGTCGGCGATGTGGTCACGCTCCTTCAGGGCGTATCCCATGACGCGCAGCCGCTCGGACGTGGACGAGGGGAGCCCCGCGTGCTCGAAGACCACCTCATCAGGCTGGTGTTGCAGATGGAAACGCGGCGCGTAGATCGCCGCCCCCACCGTCTGCTGGAAGTCGACGACGGCGGACAGCTCCTGAAGAACCGCCGTGATGATCGTCGGGCCTCCGGCAGCCCCGAGGACGAGCCGGACCTTGCCGTCGCCGTCGGACACGATCGTCGGCGACATCGACGAGAGCATGCGCTTGCGAGGGGCGATCGCGTTCGCCTCGCCCTGGACCAGCCCGAAGCCGTTGGGAGTCCCCGGCACCGAGGCGAAGTCATCCATCTCGTTGTTCAGCACGAACCCGGCGCCACGGACAGTCACGCCCGAGCCGAACCACCAGTTGACGGTCGTGGTGAGGGCAACGGCGTTCCCTTCCGCATCGACGACGGAGAAGCTCGTCGTGTGCGGGCCAGCGCCGCTCATCGGCCCGTCGGTCGTCACGGCGGACGACGGCGTCGCCCGCCCGTCCTGGATGCTGGCGCGCTGCTCGGTGGCCCACGCGGTGGACAGCAGGCGGTCGAGCGGCATGGCGACGAAGTCCGGATCGCCCAGCTTCGCGTTCCGGGCGGCGAACGCGCGGCGCATCGCCTCGAACTGGTCGTGAAGCGCGTCCGGCGTCTGAAAACCCAGGCGGGACAGCTCGAACCCCTCGAGGATGTGACACATCATCGCGAGCGTCACGCCACCGGAGGAGGGGGGCGGCATGGCCGTCACGTGCTCCCCTCGATACGTGAACTCGAGCGGCGTCCGCCACTTCGCCTCGTACCCCTGGAGGTCCGCCGCGGTGACCAGCCCTCCGTCGGCGACCATCTCCGCGACGATCGCGGCCGCGGTCGGCCCTTCGTAGAACCCCTTCGGACCCAGCTCGGCGACGCGGCGCAGGACGGCAGCGAGGTCCGGGTTCTTCCAGGTGCTCCCGGCCGGCGGCGGGTGGCCGTCCGGGAGGAACAGGGCGGCCGAACCGGGGTACTTCGCCAGCCGCTTCACGGCCATCCTCGCGTCGACGAACCCGGCGTCAACGACGAACCCGTGCTCGGCGAGCGCGATGGCCGGCGCCACGAGGTCGGCCCATGCGATCTTCCTGGAGCCGAGGCGCTGGTGGAGCTGCCAGAGCCCTGCGACGCTGCCCGGGACACCGACCGACAGGATCCCCTCGCGAGCGCTCGCCACCGACCCGCCGGCCGGATCCACGTACATGTTGTGAGAGGCCGAGGCGGGGGCCGTCTCCCGGAAGTCGAGGGCGTACGGGAGCCCCTTCATCCGCGCCACGGCGAACCCGCCACCGCCAATGTTTCCGGCCGTCGGGAAGGCCACCGCCAGCGCGAAGGCCGTGGCCACCGCCGCGTCGACGGCGTTTCCTCCGGCGGCCAGGACGTCGCGGCCGACCCGCGTCCCCAGGGCGTTGTCGGTGACCACCATCCCCTTCCGGCTCCGGACGACGGTCGGCGTCGGGTACGTCCACGACGCCTCCGCGGCGACCGCCGGAGCGGGGGGCGACGAAGTGGCCGGCGCGGCCGGAGCGGCAACTTGCGCCGGAGGCGCGTGGCACGCGGCGGCGAACGCGAGGGGAGCGACGAGCCCCGCGAGAAGCGCGGGGCTACGAACGGACCGAGGCCGTCTGGTGGCGACGGCTACTCCTATCACTCCGAGCCGGGGCTGAAGATGATCGGGTAAACGACCGTCACGATGCCGCCTTCCGGCTGCGGGAACGAGAGGTTACCGAACCCGCGCACCACGCAGGAGACGACGGCGGTGTCCGGGATCTCTGACCCGCCGTCCTGAGCCGTGGCAACGCTCCCCGAGCGGTCGATGACGAACTTGACCGAGACGCGCCCGGACAGGTTCGGGTTCGTGCGGAGACCGTTCTCGTAGCAGAGACGGAAGCGACCGAAGTTCTGGCGGACGATGCGCTGGATGACCTCGGCGGGGAGGCGACCGTTCACCTGCGTGGCCCCCTGGCGCACGCTCGGAGCGCGCGTCTGGTGCGCGCCGCCGAGGCGACCATGGCCGTTGCCGAAGCCCTGTCCGTTGCCGGTCCCGGCGCCGTGACCGATCGTGCCGATTCCGCCGAGCCCGATCCCCTCGCCTCGACCGCCGCCGCCTTCGCCGACGCCCGAGAGGCCGAGACCACCCGCGCCGAACGAGTCGCCGATGGCGTCTCCCCACATGTTGCCGCGGGCGCTCATGGGATCCTGACCGAGCGAGTCCTCGCGACCCCACGGAGCCGTCGGCGCGCTTGGGTCGCCACCGGCGCCCGTATTCAGCAGCCCGATCATCCCGAACTCCGCGGCCTCGCGGAGCGCAGCCTGCTTCGCGATGTGCGGATCCGGGTTGTCCTGGGGGCCCTGCACGCCAAACTTGTGACCGGTCTCCTTGGTCGTCGGGTTCCCCATGGAACCCTCCTCGCCCTTGGCGCGCGTCCCGGTCCCGCCTTCCTTGTTGTCGGCGTTCGCCTCGGTGACCTCTTCGGTCTCCTTCTTCTCCTGCTCGCGCTCGGCTTCGGCGTTCAAGAGGTGCTGCATCATCAGCAGCGTGTCGCGATCGATCGCCTCCGAGTCGTCGCCGTTCATGTGCGGCATGAAGAAGGCGAGCGAGGCGACGGTGCCGAGGTGGAGCAGGAGGGAGAGCGCGAAGTAGATGTACGCGGCCGCCTCGAACTGGGCGAACATCCCCGCGGGGACCGGCTTGCCGGCGTTGACCGCGCTGACCTCGAAGACCAGCCCCGAGTGCTCGAGCTCCATGCGAGCCTTCGCCCCGGCCGGGAGCTCGAACTCGTGGGCCCCGGAGAGGTGGCTCGACTGCCGCGCCCTCCCCGAAGAGATCAGATCCTGGAGCGAGACCTTCCCCTGGCCGGGGATGTCGACGGTCCCGTTGGACCGCGGGAGGATGACAAGCGAGGCGTTGACGCCGTTGGCGACGACGATCGGCGCGAGCGTGGTGCCGAGCATCTCGCTTGGCACGAAGAAGTCGCACGTCGTCTTCTTGTTGTCGCCGAACTCCTCGCCCACGAAGTACGAGCGCGGCGGGGTCAGGTGATCGACGTGCAGGATGTTCGAGTCCCACACCGTCATGACCTCGATGGACGCGACGTGGGCGACCTCGACCTCGTCGGGGCTCACGTCGGGCCCGCTCCGGACGAGCGAGTAGGTGTACGTGCCAGGCGGCGCGTTGGGGTCGACGTCGACGACGCCAGCGTACGGAGCCGCGGCGGCCGCGGCCGCGAACGGGTTGCTCGCGGCTGCGAACGGGTTGGACGCGCCGACGGGGCTCGACGCGGCGCCGGCGAAGGGGTTCGCGACGGCCGCAGCCGCGAACGGATTGGAAGGGGCGGGCGCTGCCGCGGCGAAGGGGTTCGACGGAGCCGCCGCTGCAAAGGGGTTGGACGGGGCGACGGCCTGGGCTGCCGCCGCTACCGCGTCACCCGAGCCGGGCGGAGGGATCGCCGGAGCCGGCTGCGAGCGGATGGGGCGAGGGACCGACGGGGGCGGGGCGACGGAGGAGGACGACGATGCCACGACCTCCTCGGGCGCCTGAACACGCGCGTCCTCGAGATGAATCAGGGTCGACCCGATCTGGATCTGATCCCCGGGGCGCACCTTGCACTTGTTGACCCGCTGGCCGTTGACCAGCGTCCCCGGCTCGTTGCCGAGGTCGATCAGCGTGATGTCCGAGGGCGACGCCACCTCGATGACCGCGTGCATGCGGGAGGCGAGCTCGTCGTCGACGCGGAGGTGGCTCCGCGGGTCCTTGCCGACCTTGACGATATCCTGCGCGATCGTGTCGCGTCGGATGAGCTGCTCGCCCTGGTAGAGCGCAAACGTGAGCGCGACCTTCGCCTTGCCCTGACTATCCATCTTCTTAGATCCTCTGCCGGCTACGACGACAATACGTGTTGCGAAATGAGGCTGTCAGCGCGACCGCTACAGATTCTCTACGGACTTGAGCATCTCCGGCACGAACGACGTCCGGGGACGGATGAGCGTGTTGCGGACGGCGTTGGGCCGGACGCGGATCGTCGCGTCGTTGGGGCCGAAGCCGCCGGCGCTGAGCGGGTCGTCCTTGAACTCGTAGCCGTACCCTTCGTCCTTGCCGCCGCCCGCAGCCGGAGCGGCGCCGGCCTTCCCCTGGGCGAAGGCGCTCGAGCTCAACCCGACCAAACCCATCACGAGCAGAACCATCGCGAGCTTCGAGGCCATGGGGGACGTGCGCATCGAGGGAGTCTCCTACCGTTGCAACAGCAGTGGAAAAGTACGACCGAATTACAGTATCAGTGTATTCTGGGCCGGCGTCACCGTCAAAGGGAATTGCGTGGCGGTGTTGCCCTGACCAAGACAGCACCGCCGCGCGAAAGTTCCCTCGATCACTGCGCCGGAGCGGCGGCCGGAGCCGCGGGGGCCGGCGGAGCGGCGGCCGGAGCATCGGCGGGCGGCGGGGCTGCAGGCGGAGGTGCGGCGCCGGGAGTCGCAGCGGGCGCGTCGGGAGCGGCCGGGGCACCGGGCGCCGCGGCGGGCGGAGCCGGGGGCGGCGGCGGGGTCGCATCGCCGAGCTCGTTGAACGCGATGATGTCCTTGCAGTCCTGGATGCGCTCCTTCGAGCGCTTCACCGCGCCGGCGTAATCCGGCTTGTCGGCGGCCTTGTCGATGAACGTCTGGAAGATCGTCTGCGCGTCGGAGAGCGCCTTGTTGGTGGCGCTCTTGTTGCCACCCGCCTTGGCCTTGAACTCCTGCGTGAGGATCCCCTCGTTGTAGTAGGTGTCCGGGCGGGCCCCGTCGATCTTCTTGCAGGCGTCGAGCTCTGCCTGCACGGCGGTCACCTGCGTGTCGTAGTTGACGTCGGTGATGAGGCCGCGCAGGGCCAGCGCCAGGCCGAGGTGGGCGTCGTAGTCGTTCGGGCGCATGGTGAGCGCCTTCTGGTAGGCCCCCT
>Ga0316217_10001887_pt1 | contig 26307 bp, 37 predicted proteins | sample 1anoAmetaG_FD_203633 | JGI IMG/M metagenome (GOLD analysis project Ga0316217, IMG submission 203633) | Freshwater microbial communities from Trout Bog Lake, Wisconsin, USA - 1anoA | ecosystem: Environmental > Aquatic > Freshwater > Lake > Hypolimnion/Profundal zone | place: USA: Wisconsin...
ATAATTTGCCATCAAATGTTGTATACTCTACAAATATAATTAATAAAGGATTTCGCTCTGATTTAAATGAGGTATCATATCTTAGTTCACATTGCGATATGATAATTGGCAAATCATCTGGTGTTTTTGCTTTTAGTTTCACTCAAGAAAATCTATTTAAAAGAACCCCTAAATACTTATGTTTTTCTGTATTTACTCCAAAACCAAATAAGTTTTGGTTGGGCAAATCTTTTCAAAATATAATTAATTATACTGCCACAACAATTGCGACTAATGAGTATAATGTTATTAAAGTGCAAAATATAATAGACCAACAATTATTATAGTATTTTTTTATCTAGTAATATTTTTTCAAATTTATTAACAAAATTGATTGGAGACCAATCATTATATATAGTTTCTACTATTTTACCATTTGATATTATGGCTTCTTTCAATCCAATTTTTGGATAAGGACTCATATATTTCAGTATGTGTCTAAATGTAGGACCATTATTAACTAATAATGGTCTCTTAGATGAAATTGCCTGGTCTGTGACTGCTGATAATCCAACTCCACTTCTTTCATAGAAAAAACAATTTAAAGTATTTTGAGAACACCATTTAATAAGATCTTTTTTGTCCATATAATTTGATGTGATTTCTAATTTTATTTCTGGTTTTTTAATTAAACTATGTAGCGTTTTTTTAAATTCTTCAATTTTTGAATTATCATTAACATAATCCCCATAAGGAATATTGAATTTAATTATAGCTTTATCAAATTCATTTTGTACACCATTAATTATTAAGTCCCAACGTTTGCCTGCAGTAAACATTCCAAAACTTCCAATAATTGGAATATTATTATCAATATAATTATCTATATCCATTATCTCTAAAGGCCTTGGAAAACCAAAAATGTTATTACTATCAATAATTGTTGGATCAAGTAAAATATAATAATCAAAAATTTGCGGAGTTAAAGGCATATTATTAGTTTCATTGGAGACTTCAGTGACAATACAGAAAGTTTTCCCTCTATAATTATTGTCAATATAATTTTTAGTAATCCAATTATTAGTAATATGATGATAGTTAAAGATATAAAAATCATATCCTGGAGGAATATTTTTTTCATCCGTATAATCAAGTATGAATTTTTCACTCTTTAGAAGTGATTGGTAGCACATATAGCCAGACTCATATATACTACATATTGATTTTTTAGAATTTATAAATAGCCCGCGTTTTTTATTTATAAATTCTACATTGGGTGTTGTCTGAAATATAGATTTAATTAATGAGTATAATTTTTCATCTGTAGTAGTAAATTGAATTTTATCAATTAAATTGATATCACCCATATTTATAGATGTTGGATTCAACATATTTAAATATATTGGCTTTAAGTTTGACCATAAATATTGTTTGGCCCACTCTCTTCCTCCCTTTGCTTTATCTAAATAATAACTATAATTATTTGCAACATCTTTCATTAGTTTTATAAGCTCATCATCATCAAATTTAAAATAACATCCAACTTGTTTATTTCCAAATGTTTCATATATTGCTGGAACTCTTTTTTGTAAATCTAATGGAATTACAAATCCACTATTACAAATAGTTTTATGAGCAGTATTGTTTGATAATATGCAAGGAATATTTAAAGCTAAAATTTCTCTAGGAGAGATTGAGAAGCCTTCTCCCATAGATGGGTAAACATAACAATCAATACTCTCCAAAAAATCATCATATTCTGTAGGAGATAATGGATTAACTATTAATTCGACGTTTTTAAATGCTGCTTTTTTGACGGCATTTTCTACTTCATTTTTATATGGCCCAAGTCTTCCGTGTAGCTTTAATCTGTAATTTGGATTATTACCAAAGAGTTTTCCAAAAGCCTGTAAAACTTCTATATGACATTTCCGTTTATAGAAACCGGCCGACATTCCAAATGTAAAAATAGGATTAGGTTTAGTTTTAACTGGACGAGCTAAGAGTCCCTCTATTGATATGCCTAATGGTACGACAAAAATTGGTATTTTAACACCAGAATTCTTGTAAACTGAGACGAAATATTCATCTGGAACAACAACCATATCATAGTATTTATTAAGTATATCAGCCCAAAAATTTGGAATAGCATCAGACTCTAGCATTGAATAGGCTATTTTAAATGGAGACGTTATTGTTTTATGAATATTTACCGTTTGATCATTAGCAAAACCTAAAACATATGTCCAAAATGTTACTTTACCAAATCCATTAAAGTTTTTATTAGCAATATTTGAAATTTTAGATGGAATATCTTTGTAGTTAGCGGGACCCATCTTTAATATATTAATTTTTAAATCATCATATAATTCATTTATTAATCCAGTTCCTTGCCTTCCGATACCGTCTGCTTGTAAAATATGTGTAGCAACTGTAAGATCAATATTGTTATTATAACATATATTTGAGATAGGCTTATTAGGTTGAAATGTTGCCTGATTAGGCTTAATTATATTAGTTTCATTTGTAGAAGGATTCAATATTTTAGGCGGAATTATAACTATAGGCTTTTTAACAAATTGAATTGGGCTGTTTTCCTTGACACAAAACCACATCTTTCTTTTAAATACATTACTACTTCCATCATTAGATGGTCGCCAATCATATTGATATTCTGGTGTATTCAATTTTGAATTATCCATACGCTTGAAATTCATTCCACATTCTTTAAGAACTCTTTCAATTGCTGCTGAGCTTGGAAGACAACCTTTGCCATTATAAGCAAGATCATAATGAGTCTTATCCTCATCAACTGAAATAAACTTTTGAGTATCGGTCGAATCACAAACAGCAGTTTCAATAACTAAATGCGTTGTTGAGCTGCACGCTTTCTTAATATGATCTTCATAGTTATTTAAATGGCAAATCAACCCCAAATCAAGAACTAAATCAAATTTTTGTCTAGAAAATGGCCACTCTTTATCTAAATCTGCTTTAATTACTTTAATTCCAGAAAACTTCTTGCTAACCATCTTAAGATGCTCTTGTCTGGCATCTACCCCTGTGACATCAGCTCCAAGACGATATAAAACACCGCCCAAATCTCCATGGCCACAACCTAAGTCTAATATTTTTTTCATATAAAAAAACTTATGACCGTAGAAATCTACAATTGCCTTAATACGCTTTTGATTCCATTCAAAATACTTACCGTTAAACATTTGTTTTTACCCTTCACATATTTGGCTTTATTACCATAAAAATGATGCCGCCCCCTTGACAAAAACGCATCCCGGACTTAAGTTATCAAAACGGTTGTCATATATCGATATAACATGAGTAAATTATCTGAAAGAATTGAACAGTATGTTTCCGTTAGTGACCACACGCTAATGGCGAAACTTCCTATTATTATATCGGTAAATGGCTGCAATTTTTCCAAAATAACGCAGCTTCTAGATAAACCATATTGTCTAAAATTTTCAAAATGTCTCGAAAAAGTAATGTTGAGACTTTGCAATAAAGTAGATGGTGTCATTTTTGCATATCAATTTAATGATGAAATCATTCTTCTTCTAAGAACTGATCAGAATCAAGACACAGAAATGTGGTATAATGGATCTTTGCAAAAGATTTGTTCGGCCACATCTTCTGCTGCTACGCTTTACTTTAATGAAGCGGCAACTGCTTTGGAACTTAATCTAACTGGAGAGGCTATTTTTACCTCCAAAGTTTTTGGCGTCCCCAACCAAGCAGAGGCCGTGAACACCATTATTTATCACCAACAACAAAATTTCCACACCTCTATTCAATCTGCTTGTCTTTACAATTTATTAAATAAGTATGATAAGAATACTATTAAAGATATGTTGTCTGGACTAAATATAGATGAAAAAATTGACCTGCTTTCTCAAGAGTGCCAAATTAATTATAATGATTACCCGGTTTCCTTTAGAAGGGGAACAGCAGCTTATAAGGTTCCCAAGATAGTTAACGGTGATATGAAGAATAAATGGATTGTTAATCAAGATCTTCCTATTTTTACCAAGGATCAATCATTTCTAACAAATATTATGCGAAATGGAATGGATATTTTTAGAGGATAATTAAGTATTACTCCATGAAAAAATGTTTCAAATATCCACATAAGCGGCGTCATACTACCCAAAAAGACGCCGAGACAAGTTTGCTTGTCTTAGATAATAAAAATCTTACCATTTACCATTGCGATTCTTGCGATGGTTGGCACTTAACATCAAAGGCTCAAGAAACCAAGTAACATGCAAGGACCACATTGGTGGCATCAAGCTCAAGGAACTTTACAGTATTCCACGGATCCCCTCAAACTTATTTTGGCGGTTGATCAAGGAATAGCTGATTTTTATCGCGCCACAATTCCTAAATACCTTAACGTCAAGCCCCCAATGTATGACGCCCATATCTCTGTTATAAGAAACCCAATTGTTCCTCTCAATATGAAGGTTTGGAATAAATATCAAGGGAAATTAATAGATTATAAATATGAGACATATATTTATAATGATGAGCTGTACTACTGGCTTAATGTTGTCTCTCCAGATTTGGAGTTGATTCGCAAAGAATTGGGCATGCAGCCTTATGGGGATGTGACCAAATCCCCGGATGGACAACATCTCTTCCACATTACACTTGCCAATTTAAAAAAATAACCGGGGGTTGACACCCGAATTTATGTGATTATATTATTGGGAGCAACGAAGAAACTATCAATAGCCTGATATATAATTCACACGCTAGTTTCGTATAAAAGCATTACTTCTGCCTTGTAAACAGAAAACATCGGAGCATTACCGATAACTAGCTCCATTCACCTGGTGAAGAGGTATGCTAGACATACACCAAAGACAGGAGCCAACGTCAGCAAAAGGGCGTGACCTGCACGAGAGCGTGCAACCATGCTTTTTTAGTATAGTGGCATTACATTGTCTTGGTACGACAATAACTCGGGTTCAATCCCCGGAAAAAGCTCCAATAGTTCTTATTTATTATGCTGATGTGTTCTAAGAGACAATCTCGTTTCGTAATCGAGATGAGTCGGAGCGTTACCGACCTTCAGCTCCAATTTAAAAATGTAGTAAATGGGCATGTCCCGGTTTCGATGGGGTATAAGAAAAATTAAAATGCAGGCAAGAGATGATTGCAGCTCTTAAAAGCGATCAACGTTTAGACGCCAACGATAATGGTTCTATTTCTTACGCACAAGCTGCCTGAGAATGTAATCTTAGCAAGATAGTTTTGGTAGTTAAGATTGCATAATCTACAAAAGCTCGTTTCTAATTTGTCTACGACTTTAGAAATCAAATAAACAGTAGATAGCTCATAGAGCGATATCTATAAATGTTGTTAGTAACATTCTTAACTAAACAAGCCTGTAACGAGTTTTAATTGTTCGTATCTCAGACAAGGGTTCGACTCCCTTCATGTCCACAAAAATATCCAACAACTCCACATAGTGTGTTATATGTCTTCATATGAAGACTATACAACGTTTTCCAAGGTAACCAATTGGTGGGACATGGTATGTCCTGTGTCAAAGAGTAAACAAAGCCCGCGAAATGCGGGCTTTTTGTTTCTGCCAATAGACTGATATATAAATCACTATGTGGTTTGGTAAAAATGATAACAAATGGGAAGATGAATGTCCGCCCCAAAAAGTAGTTTTCAAGAAAATGACGGTTGAAGACCTCAAGAAGCAACTTGATATTATGCAACTTCAAGTTCAACTAGAAGAACTTTTTAACATCTCACTAGGTAACAAAAATGAATAACCATCTATAGAACGCTCTCATTCAAGATATGCAACTCTGTCCTCAGACCAGCACTCAATCTGTGTACCAGCATGGACTTTCGGTGCGAGATCATATATTCGAATTAATTTCATTCCTTGAAACTGGAACTATTAACGATCAATGGCGCTTGCCTGCTTGGGCGCATGAGTATCGAGAACAATTGTTTTCTGCTCTTTTGCCCAAGGAAATTATTGAAGAATATACTATCTTTCACGATTGTGGAAAGCCCTACTGCCTAACTGTTGATGCAGATGGTAAGCGACACTTTCCTAACCACGCTAACGCTTCTTCCGATACTTGGTTGAAGATTGGCGGTCAGGAGCAGGTGGCTAAGCTGATGAAAATGGATATGATTGTGCATACCATGAAGGCAGCAGATATTGATGAGTTCATTACCCATCCCGAATGCATTACTTTGTTGATGGCGGGATTGGCTGAAGTGCATTCTAATGCAAAGATGTTTGGAGGACTCGAATCCGAATCCTTCAAGATTAAGTGGAATCAAATTAACAAACGCGGCAAGGTTATTTGCCAGAAACTATTTGGAGATAAGTCATGAGTCTATAGATCAAAGAAGGCGATAAGCTTTATGTTGTTACCCGTCAGGATTTAACTTTTGGGCAGCAAGCATCGCAACTATGCCATGCACTGCGCCAATTTGCAAACGATCATCCTGAAATTGATAAGTGCTGGTTTGATAACTCAAACTATATTTGCCTATTAGCGGTCGATTCTGAAAGCGAATTACACGAGCTATGTCGCAAGGGTGAAGAGTTAGGATTACATTATTCTAAGTTTCATGAAGAAGATTTAGATAATGCCCTAACTGCAATCTGTTTGGAGCCCGGAAAAACAACAAAAAAGTTAGTTTCTTCGTTAAATCTGGCATTTAAGTGATATAGTAATTATACACCGACACATGTGTATATGGAGATTATATGCCATTTCAACGAAAATATACTGATGCACAATTCTTAGAAGCTGTCAAGCAAGCTACTTATATGACAGAGGCTTTGCGATTATTGAATGTCGCTGATAGTTCAGGCAAGACTTTCAAGAAAGTCTTAAATAGATTGAAGCCCGATATTTCACATTGGATTGATATTAATGTTTTGAAGATGAATAACTTCAAGACTGGAGCAGTTGAGATACCGCTTGAAGAGGTATTAGTTGAAAATAGCACATACATTTATTCTGATCTAAGAAAGAAATTGCTTAAGTATGGAGCAATAGAAGAGAAGTGTTATCTTTGCCCATTAAAAAATGAGTGGAATGGTAAACCATTAGTTCTTCAATTAGATCATATTAACGGCGTTCATAATGATAATAGGATAGAGAATCTTAGATTATTATGTCCTAATTGTCATTCGCAGACGCCTACTTTTTGTGGCAAGTTAGAGAAAACTAAAATGCCCAAATGTAAGTATTGCTCTAATCATGTAAAAGGTAAGAGAGCAAAAACATGTCAACAGTGTTATTTGAATAAAGATTATCGCACACTTAATTGGGTGCCAGATGAGGAATTGGTTCGCCTATTGGTAGAGAATACATTTAGAGAAGTATCTAAGATATTAAAGATCAATGAATCGTCTATTAGGAAAAGAGTTTATAAGAAGGGATTGAATACTCAGATCCCAAGATGCAAATAAACAATAGCCCTCATAGCTCAAAGGCAGAGCAGCTGTCTCTAAAACAGATTATGCGATGTCAGGATTCGCTAAGGGCGCTAATATTTTAAATTATTTATTAAGAGGAAAATGAGTTATCATAAATTGAAGCGTATTGTCAAAGATTATGTGCCGGTTATAGAGGAGCGCAGTTTGAGGATCTTACCAACACATTACTTTAGAGGTGGCGATGGATCTAAACCCATCATTAAAATCGACACTACTGATATGAAAGAAAAGCTTTTTCCCATCTTGGCACATGAATTTGGTCACTATCTATCTTTTAGACGTGGTTGGACTTCCAAATTTCTTAGAGCTATAAAAGCTGCAAATTCAGAAGGATTTGAATCAATTAATAGTGAGGGTAAAAAGCTAATATATAAGGAAGAAAAAACCGCCTGGAAAAAAGGCGAAAAATTCGTCAAACAAGAAGGATTTGAGGTAGACCCTTATTTTGTTTACTTTAAACATAAGTGCCTCAATAGCTATTTTGACACCATGAGTTTATCAAACAAGATTTTGAAATTGAAAAAAATTGATTGGGATATATTTTTTGGGGACTCAACTTCGGAATGGGCCTTAATGGCTTTTGCGGCTCGTCAATTATCTTTCAAAGAGTTTGAGGTAAATTGTTCTCTCTCCAAAGAGCGCGTTTTAATTATTCGTTCGCTTAAAGCCAAAGGTTATGCTAAGTCTATTCGATTGGCTCAAAGGGCCCTGAACTTACGTGGATTTGAACACTGGAAAGAATTAAAGGAGACAAGATAATGGTTGTTTTAGAATTTTTAGTCATCTCTTGCATCGGCGGAGCCGTTTTGGCTCTTGCCTTGCGTAAATATGATAATTGGCGTGCAGATGTACAGGCGCGTGCGCTTACAAAAGCTCTTAAAGACGAATGATAATACGCAGGGATGTTAGCTGATTGGTTTAGCGGAGATCTCTAAAATCTCGTCAAGATGGGTCCGATTCCCATACATCCCACCAATAAAATGATATATCTACTAATATGGTGATATATGTATAATTATGAGGCAAAAATTAGATATTATTGGTCAAACTTTTGGAAGACTATTTGTTTTGCAGGAGGCTGGTAAAAATAAATATGGATTATATTTATATCAATGTCGATGTAATTGTGGTAATATATGCATAATTACAGGCACTAAAATAAAATCTGGCAAGAAGAAATCGTGCGGATGTCTATTACAAGAAACGCGAGCAAAAGGTCCTATTAGCAGAATACATATGATAGGCAAAAAAATTGAAAAATTAACAATAGTTTCACAGGCCCCCAATCGTAAAAAAATTATAATGTATAATTGTGATTGCGAATGTGGAAACAAAATTATAGTTTCTGGTTCTAATTTACGGCAAAAATTAACAAAATCATGTGGATGTTATTTTACAGAATGCATTTCAAATAGAAATAAAAATAAAAGGTCGCTTGACCCATGGCATAGAGATATGTATATTTATAAGCAAAATGCCAGTAAAAGAGGTTTATGTTTTCTTATTTCAAGAGAAGAATTTATTTCTTTAGTTACTTCATTGTGTCATTATTGTGGGGCGCCTCCTGACTCTCAATGCGGAAGTGCTGAATTAAAAGAAAAAGGAGTTCTACGAAACGGTATAGATAAAAAAGATTATAGTATTGGTTATATTTTGGAAAATTGTGTTAGTTGCTGCTGGATGTGTAATATGAACAAATCTACACAAACCTATGATCAATTTATAGAAATTACTAAAAAAAGATATAATCATCTAAAATCAATAGGACTAATATCTTGATATACAATACATGACAAGACTAGAAATACAGATCAGAATTAAAGCTCTTAGAGAAGAATTGGAAAATAGACACAAATACGGCACAGTTAAGATTGCTGCCGAGGATGGCTCGCCAATTCCCACATTAACTATTCAAAACGAAATGTTTAACCTTATTTATAAATTAACTAAATTCGATTGAGATTGAAAGATGACAAAGAAAATAGATGATATGTTGAAGGCTGCTCTTGACAAAGCCATCAAGAAGAGGCAAGCTAAGGAAAAGAAAGCCCTTGGAGCCAAGCAAGAAGAATCTGACGAACACAATAGGTTCATTAAAAAATGGATGCCGAAAGCCCGTCTTTGGATCAAGGAGAAGCTTTTTGATCAAATTACCGAAGCTGAAGCTAATGGCAAACATTTTGTTTTGCTTGGGCGCTATGAGTCAGGCGTCCCGTCTGAAGTTATATTTGAGGCAGCCAAGAAAATTAAGGGACTCAAACCAGTAATGAAGAGATCTTTTACAACGGATGAGCACCCAACTGGTGCCCCAGTATATTATATTGAATGGGACTCTACCGATCCAAATGATCATCGCAACGACAAATAATAAAACAGGAGACAATTAAGCTACATGCAAATGGCAACCAATAATCAATCAACGCAGTACCGAGTTCGTATCAATCAATATATTCGTGTTCCACAAATCAGAATCATCAAAGAAGATGGAAGCTCTGAGATTGTAAATACCAGAGACGCCTTAAAATTGGCGCAAGACCAAGGTTTGGATTTGGTCGAAGTAAATCCTAAAGCGGTTCCACCTGTTTGTAAGGTGATGGATTATGGTAAGTATAAATATGAAGAAAAGAAGAAACTTCAAGTTGCCAAGAAGAATCAGCAAGTGCAAGAACTCAAGGAACTAACCTTCCGTCCCAATACTGACGAAAATGATTTGAACCACAAGCTTGCCCAAGCTAAAGGTTTTCTAGAAGATGGTCATAGAGTCAAGTTTACTATTCGCTTTAGAGGAAGGGAAATTGTCCATCAAAATATTGGTCGAGATAAGCTTGCCTATATCACTAAACAATTAGACGGTTTGATTGCTCCAAACCCATCTACCTCTTTAGAGGGAAAATTCATGAGCATGATTGTTTCGCCAACAAAGAACAAATGAAAATATCTAAAAAATGGAATGATATGTGTTCCACTATTAAGTGTAGCAGATTTGAGTTCTTAGTTATTCCATTAGTAATTGTAATGCTGCCGGCTTCGCAATCATTGCGATTATACTATTTTATTAAAAGCAAACTAAACAAATGACCGATTTTAAATTGCAAGACAAAGTGGTTTATGCCCGGGGCGCCAAGGGAACTCTTATTGGTAAGGTCGGAATAATTATTAAGCTTTATGATGAATGCGGCTGTCCTTTTGCAATGGTTGAATTTCCGGATATGGGAACCTATCCCTGTTGGACTCTAAATTTAGATAAAGAATAAAAATGAATTGTCCCAATTGCCTTTCTCTTATGAAATGTATTACTGCCATTAATCCCGTTCCCAATCAACCAGGAAGAGATCGAATGGATTTGCATTGTACCAAAGAGAGATCTGTTGTCCCAGGATTAACTGGGCGTGGTTGTGGCGTTCGATGTAATATGGGAGTTATCACAGAAGATCCCAAAGAGTGGGAATGCCATGAATATGGCTTTGGATTCAAATATAAAAATAAGCTCTATATTGTTGAAAGTTTTAGTAAGCCAGTAGATTTATTTCATCAACATAGGCCATCTAAAGATTATACTATTTTATACAATGCTCATACTCTCGATAGTATTTTGTATCTTCCACATTTCCTTCCAATCTCTACTGGGGACAATATGCATGAAGAGGCTTGGAAAGTATTTCATAGGTTGTGGAATCTGGTAATATTCTCATGAAATGTTTATATTGCAATAAGAAACTGACAAAATGGACTACTGATCAAAAAGAAACTATTTTTGATTGTCTCAATTCTAGTTCTTGTGGAACACAAATAATTTACGATTCAGAAATGAAAATAAGACAATATTGTCTTATTATTGACGTTAAAGGTAAATTAGGACAAGTATTAGGTAAAGGTAATCATACGACATTTTTCATTAGTGGTCGCCGTGTTATTACCGTTGATCTTATCGATATCGATGAAGATAATATGGAAACTAAAATAAGTGATTTTACTAATCGCATTGGCAATATGCTTGCATTTATTTAATGTCCCTGTGGTCCAAAGGATGGGCACCAGTTTCCTAAACTGTTTCATGTTGGTTCGAGTCCAATCGGGGATGCCAAAGGTAAGATAAATGAATACAATAGAAAAAGTTAGAGAAATTAAGAAACGATTTGCTGATGAATATAAAGATGCATTTCGTGCTGTAGGTAATAACTTAGCAACGGGTATTGGTAAAGATGCCGTTACAGGTGATTATACTATTGTCGCCATGTTAACTAACGATAAATTGAAGAGTGCCTTGCCCGAAGAATACGAAGGTCTCAAAGTAGATGTCGAAGTAGTTGGCGTAATTGTTGCACAGTGATATATAAGATTTCAGATTCAAGACATTCATGTACAATCCAAAAATTGATTTAACAGTAGTATCGAATATTGCAATGGCAGACGGTATTGGTCGTCAAGGCCCAGGTATCATTGGTGCCGTTCACGATTCATTGAAGGTTAATGCCCTGCAATTAGGTCAACCTAACTATAAAAACATCTCCAAAGATGTCTTAAATGTTCTCATCAAGCCTTTTGATGGATTTGGTCGCGTGACCTTTTGGACATATATCTTGGGGCTTAATGAGAATATGGTGGCACAGCATAAAAACATTGCCTCTCCCATTAAGATTGCTTATTCTATGTTTGAATCGGATGCTATACCTAAACTATGGACCAACATACTTAATTCATATTACGATATGGTGGTTGTTCCTGACGAGTACCTCGTCTCCGTTTACAAAAGTTCTGGAGTTAAAATCCCTATTTTTGTTATCCCGCTAGGGATTATGGTAGAAAATCTTTTAGAGCGCCCTCTTAAAACCAAAGTTAATGATCCTTTTACTTTTGGGATGTCCGCAGGATTTTGGTCTCGCAAAGGGCACATAGAAGTCTTAAAAGCTTTTGCCAAATCATTTGGCAATAATCCTAAATTCAGATTAAGGCTCCACGGCCGATTTGGACCATATAAAATTGAGGTAGAAAAAGCCGTTTCCGCTGCCAAACTTAATAATGTAGAACTGCTTACATCTCCCTTGAGTCCATCAGAATATGATGATTTCATGGACAGCATTGATTGTTATACTTTCCCATCCATGGGCGAGGGGTTCAGCATCACTCCAAGGGAGACGCTCGCTTTGGGAAAACCCTGCATTGTTTCTAATAACACTTGCCACAAAACCATTTGTAATAGTGGGTTTGTTGTTCCATTGCCGGCGAATACCAAAGTTCCTGCCGTTTATGAAGTTTTTGGAAATCAAACTATTGGCAATTATTATAAGGGCAGCACAAACGATTTGTCTAAATTAATGGAAGATGTTTCTAGCAATTATGATGAATATCTTGCCAAAGCAAGCGGGGGAAGGGAATGGGTTAAGCAATATTTGTGGCCTAACCTTAAACCAATCTATCTAAATCTTTTCAATCCAAAAAGCATACAATTGGATACCAATAACCATATAGATGCTAATTCATTTAAAACGAACGATAAAGTTCTATTCAATAAAATTAAAACAGAATTCAAACTGTAAAAGGAAATATTATGTCAAATAAAAATCTAACAATAGATCTTAAGCGAAGGACCGACAAAGATGGCAGGCTATTTTATGTTGGTAAGATTAAAGCTCCAGTCTTAATTGATTGTTCTCAAGGGGCGGTATTTCTTGTTTTCGTTAGCGATCAAGATGATGAACAGCTTCAAGTTGCATTGATGGATGATTCTACAAAAGAAGACTAAATGTAATTTCGTTTTTGTAAAAGAGGATTAAGATGGCTATTCATTTCGAAGAATTATGGGAACAGTGTGAGAATTTTCATAAAGAGCATTCTACAAAAACAGAGATACAGCCAATCATTGAAGCTTTAATGATGAAGCTTAGTCTTTATAAGGCTTTAAGTGCTCAAAAAGATATGCCTGGAGAAGAAATGCAAAAGGTCAAAGCACGCACCTTAGGTGAGATTGTTTTGACCCTTACTTGTTTATCTCTTAAAGATAATATTGATGTTTATGGTGCTTTGGCGACAGCTTTACAGTATCGCAACATTGATGTTTTAGATAAGAAGCATCCAGCTTAAAATTATTCAGTAAAAATTGGAGTTAATGGTCTACCAACTACTTGAGTCGCAGATTGCATAACTTTTGCAGTTAGGCCTGTTACTTTTGGATTTCTACTAAGTCCTTTTTTAAATGTAAATGTAACTTCATCACCAGTAGTTTTTACGAAAGACTTGTCTGGTTGTTGAACTAAACATCGTAATAGAGTTGCATTTTCGGGCTTAGCTAGCTCAGCTGCCACAGCATTAGCTGGAGTAACATGAGCACCACCAGTAGGTATATTTTGAGCTGGTGGCGGAGTAGTCACACCAGGAGATTTTCCGCCTTGTAATGATACAATGTCAGTATTTTGTTGAGCTAGTTTGTTAATAATTTTTTGTTGAAGATTGGCTACTTTTACTAATCTTGCAATAAGCTTCTTTTGATCCATTGTAGTTCCTTGTTTATTAATATCTGCATTTTTATTCGCAGCAGTCGTAATGAGGTGTTTCAAGAATGCGGGAAAATTGATATCATCTGTGTTATCTTTTAATGTAATTTCAATGAACTCCGAACCATCTGGTTTCTTTTTAAAAGAAATCTTATGAGGTACACGCCCCAAATCTCTTTTTACATTTTGCATTTGGCTATCAATTAAATGAGTTTTCTTAATCTCTCCGGTATCAGCCATAATAAATTCTACTGGTATTTTTTTGACTTCTAGTTTATCGGCAGGGGCGACAGGAGCGACAGACTCTGGTTTTGCCAAGTTTTCAGCTCTTTTCTTTTCAATAGCAAGCTCTGCTTTTAATTGACTTAGTTTAGTAGCAAGCCTGTCATGCCGTTCTTTTGTTGCCTCGGCAATATTGGGGCTTAATTTCTTAGTGCTTAAGATGGCTACCAATGGAGCCATATCTTTTTCTGTTTGCTTTATTGATCGCTCTATCATTTCTATTTTTTGTAATAGAAGATCTAATTGCGTCTTTTCTCTTTTAACTGGCGCTTCCTCAAGGGACGGGTCGTTTTTAACTTCTGGGGCACGCTGAAGATCTTCTACTCTTTGTTTTAATTCTAAGAGGCGATCATTTAGGGCACTTTTTTTCCATCTATATGCTTTATATTCTTTTTGTGCCTGCTGTAAAACTTCAAGCGGCAACCCTTTTTGATTCAAAATCCTGACTACTGGAGAAATCTGGCTGTCTAATGTCTCTATTCTCTTTTTTATTTTTGGCATTTCTTTCAGCATCATTTCTAATGGAGAAAGCTGTTCTTCTTCTGTTGTACCTGCAAGCTCCGCATTTTCAGCGTTGAGGCGAGCAATTTCCGCTTTAAGATCAACATCAGCCGCCAGTCTCTCAATAATTTTTTGACGATTATTGGCAACATTAATAAGTTTTGTAATTATTTCATTTTTGTTCATTAAAGTTTCCTATTAGTCTTTTAATTTTTGTTGAAGAAGATATACGGATTCTTCTCTACTGCTAGCAATGGACATGAGCATATCGTCGAGTCCTAAAGTGAGCGAGCCCTCATCCTCAAAAGTCTGATAAGCAACCTTGCTGAATTTAATAAAATCCTTCTCGACGGCCAAGCTCATCTGTGCCGGTGAGCCTTCGAGATTTTTATACTTTAAGAGAACCTTGTGCAAAAGGTCAGTTTGAAGATCATAGTCGAGGCACTTGTCGCCCAAGATTCCTATGAATTTTTCAGCGGCAGCATCTAGATCTTCTAGGGCCGAATCATAAAGGCGCTCAAAAAGCAAATGATCGCCATAAAATTCAACTCCATTAGTTAGCCAATGGTTGTGTCGGTGTATTTGAGCAATGCCTTTTAAACACGCTATATATAACGCTGCGATTTTACAACTTTTTTCCATCAGATTAATTCCTTAATTGAATTTCAAAAAGATGTCTTTTTATTGACAAGTTATAGTGAAATAGTTTTTTTGAGTCCATTTTCATCTATTTCCTGAGCAAAAACTGAAACTTCGGCAGAGTAGCTATTGCCTAGCTGCATTGAATGCTTATAGTATTCTGGAAAATGATTTGTAGTTGGATTGTTAGAAATAACATATCCAAGGCCACCATTATATGAGTAATGCCACGCTTTTTCATTTATTTTAGAAATAAAACAAACTTCCATATTATGGATCAAATCGTTATTAGATTTAATTCCAGGAGGAATCCCACCATCTACAACTAAAACAGTTCTAGTTGGGAATTTTACTATTGCTATATTTGCACATTGACGAATCCAATTTGCAACATCATCATCATTTAAAGATAGTAATAAAGTTAAATCTGAGCGCCCTGCCAGATATATTATTTTTTTATTTCTGAGTAAATCTTGCATTTTGCCAATGCGGCATTTTACATGATCTAAATTACTTGAAGGATAGGTCAATCCGCCATTAAATATTATGAATTGATATTGTGGCATTAAATCTTCTACAATTGATAGTTTATCTATTCTGTCGTAAATTGGGCCGACAACTAATATTTTACCAAATGGGACGGATAAGTTTGCAGAGGTCATTTCGAGTGCCCTATATCGCAGCCCAATGATCTTTATTTTTTCGTTTTATTTTTAATCATTTTGCAACTTTATCTCGACAAATCGTTGGGGGATCTTGTAGGGGGAGTACAGATCTTATGCGATCCGTTAATTTTGGGAGTTATATAGATCAACATGAAAAAACAGAAGATGGTGGTTCCTTTCTTTTTTAAAGAACATTCTCACCAGCAGATGGTTGATGAGTTAAATAATGAGTATCCTATTAGTCTTAAGCATAACGAAGATTTAATTAACCGAGTCTATGCCAGATACCCATTGTTGGATAAATCGGAAATTGGCATCATCGTCAAGGCGGTATTTTCTAGCTTTCGCGATTTGCTAGTTCTCGGCAAAGTTCTTAATTTCAATACTCTTTTTTTTGATACGAAATTTCTCTTTTTTACACACAAGCGGGACGGTGTTATATTTCCTTCCTTGAAGGTCAGCGTCTCCACCCCGCCCAAAATGAGGAAAAAATGACAGATCAAGAAGATAAGCCAGTTGAACCAATTATTCCTGTCGCATTAGATATGAATAAGATTATAGAGAATCTACCAGTTTATAGTAATGAGAAGCTATGTGAAATGATTGTTTGTGATCGTTATTTTGGTTTCGGCCAAAAAATTCAAGTTATTTGTATGGAAGAATTGGCTAAACGCAGAGTGGCTGGAGATACTTTTGATTTTGAAAGTTATATTGATAAGGCATACAAACAATTACCCGTTTTAGATTTTAAGAAAGATATTCGGGATGTTCTCAAACAAGCTATGGGGAAAATTAAGAAATGAATCAAAAATTAACTGAAGAGATTGCTTATCACATATTAGCTAATATGGGAGTTTTCCCGGCTGCCAATTTTGTTAATAAAGAATTTACCAAATCAATTATAGATAAACAATTTCTGCTTCCCGAAAAAATTACTTTCGAGGGAGAATCTGGTGTTTTTAGCAAAAACGTTTATGGATGTCAAGTTTCTATCGCCAATTCCAAAGATTTCAAAATTCTCCTAGCAGACTGCACGCAAGAGAAAGATATTCCTGAATATTGCCTTTTCGTTCAATTGAAGGACGCTCCAGCTTTTGGTGTTTATTTTATTTTGGACAGGGTGTCGGAACAGCCAGTTTCAGAAGCTTTGATTGCGGTTAATACTGATAATAAATTCTGGATACCATGTACCACATATCTCCAAGGAACTTTTTTGTCAGGCATGGAGCAGCTTAGAGATTTAGGTTTTGGCTGGACTAAATGTACGGAATATAAAGAACATTATCAACAATTACTCGCTTTTATTAAGTTTCATGATAGCTTTTTTGGAGGTTTCGATGAAGGGGAAGAAAACTGATCCAGAATTTGTCGCCTCATTCATTCAAGAATCTGTTTTAGCCGGAGCCCAGACTCCCGATGAGATCGTAGCTCGCGCTAAAAAAATGATTATTGATATTGACGAAGAGATTAAAGCTATTGAACTTAACAAGAAAAAAAGAACAAAATTGTTAGATGTTATAGCTTCTTTTGAGATAGTTAAGAAGGATCGAGTTGAAGAGGCTAAATTATTGCCATTTTTTAAGTTAAATTATCATAGCACATGTAAGTCTATTTGTGTTCTTATAAGGATGCAAGGGAAATTGCCAAATTGTGGGCATGGCATTCTTGATGCGGAAGAATTGCAAAATTTTTATTTTAGCGTTAAGCAATTATGTGAAGCAAAGATTATTGAAAATTCTGAAGGTTATCTTACTGGTGGCGAAAGATTTGTAGAATATATGAAGTTTGTTCTTCAAGAGGATATACATGATAATTCTAATTCAAGATAGAAAAGATAATTACCACATAGCCGACTATCAGTCGCCCAGCGGAACTAAGTACACTATTTGTGGCCTAATTTATTCTAGGAAAGATATTATTAATACTTTTTCTTTAGGAGCTTCTGTTCGTATTATTTGTGATAAATGCCACGCTTCTTTAGAGCAAAGCAATGAGTATATGCAGAAAAGATATTTACGCCAGCATTATGATAAGTTAGAGATACGTCTAAAAAGTAGATACACCATGATTCAGAATAGAAGATTTGGTACAGCAATAGAATTTGAAGATTATTCTGAGAGATTTTGGAATAAATTAAACTCATATAAGAGAAAATTATCGAGACGCGGGCATGACCTTAAGTATAAGTAAAAGAGACTTATGGCGTTATGTTAATCGTAAAATTAAGAGGTTAGTTCATCACTACCATGTTTTTGCGGTTATTACTCTTCTTTTTGAAGAGATGGTGAAGGATTTGTTAGCGGGGAAAGAAATTAAAGTTGCCAATTTTGGAACACTTGTACTCAAAGATATGCCAGCCCGAAGATATCATGATGTTAGATTTCATAAAGTAATGGAAGCAGAAGGGCATCGAGTTATCCGTCTCTTTTTAGCAAAACCAATTCGTAAAAAATTATGTAATTATTTAGACCTTGACAAGAAATAATCAGGAATTAAAATGAATAGACGAGGACCCCGCCCCGTTGTTTTTGTCTGCATAGGCAGCCATGAAAATGCTGGAGATTTTGTTTCAAAAGTTATTCAAGCTGTTTCTCAAGAAGAGGCAGCTTCTTTGTTTTTCGAGATGACAAGTATTAAAGCAAAGACTATTCATGGACCTTTCCGTCCCAAAAGAGCGCAGGTTATTGAAAATACTAGAACTCTTAAGTTTTCTGAAAAACCTCAGCAAAAAGCAACATATAATGATTGGAAGGTCAATGTACTTTTCTTAAAGGAACCAGAAAACCATGCATATTTACTTTTTATTAAGAGGGTTGATGGCAAGAAGCAATCGACTCCAAAAGGAACTATTGTGGTTCCTGTGTCTGATTTGAGGTTCAATAATGAATAAAACATTTTTTTTAAAAATGAAAGCGCAGCTCTTAGCCGAAAAAGCCGAGATATTAAAAAAAGTAGCGGTAGAAATTGATGTAGATACTGATGGTGATGAGACAGATGAAATTCAGGCTAATATATTAATTCAAGTTAATAATCAACTTAATATTCGTAATGCTGCAAAATTAGTTCAGATTGATTCTGCGCTCCTTCGCATTGAAGATAAGAAATATGGAATCTGTATAGACTGTGAAGAAGCTATTGCTGAGAAAAGATTATTAAGCAATCCATGTTTTCAAACATGTATTGCTTGTGCTGAAGAGCGTGAAAACGAAGAAAAACAAAGGAAGAGGAATTAATTTTGAATACATTAGTTTTAGAGCAAACTGAAATGGGCGAAATGCCTATGGATGTTTATCAAAAAATGGCCGGCGACAGAATTTTGTTTCTTGCTGACTATCTTGATGATCGTTTGGCCTCAGACATTGTTGCTACTTTACTTCTAAAGGATAATGAGGATTCTGAAAAGAAAATTACATTATTTATCAACTCTCACGGTGGAGATATTAGAAATTCTTTTATGATCTATGATGTTATGACGATGATTAATGCGCCAATAGAAACAATATGTATTGGGGCAGCAATGGACGAAGCTGTAGTTATACTTGCGGGCGGAACTCCCGGAATGAGATTAGCTACTCCACATGCTATTATTTCAGCAACTCAGTTGGTACATAATTTTCATGCGCATGTCGATTTGCCTGGAGCTAAATCTATTTTCGAGCAAGAAAGGCTTGACAATCAACGTTTAATGGAAATTCTGTCTAAGACAACCAAGAAAACATTAGCTCAAATTAAAAAGGATTTTGATCGTCGAGTTTTCTTCAATGCTAAGAATGCTTTGAAGTATGGTTTCATTGATAAGATTGCAACTTATAATAAGTAAGGCTAAAGATATGGGTACGAAAGACCAACACGAAAATCTTGACGCATTTAGTATGCAAATGCCTATGGGCTATGCGGAAAGCTACGTCAAACTAACTAAGAGTCGCGCCATTTTCATTTCTGAAAATGTTTCCGATAGGCTTGGAGCAGAATTATCGGCCATGCTTCTGTATTATGATAATCAGGATCATGAAGCCGAAATAAGTATTTATATTCACACAAATGGCGGAGCTTCTACCGGTATGGCCAACATCTATGATGTTATGCAAATGGTTCGGGCACCCATTAGAACCGTTTTAATTGGAAAAGCATATTCCGCTGGAGCTTGGATTTTGGCGGCCGGAACAAAAGGGAAACGATGTGCCCTGCATAGTTCTAAGGTAATGATTCACGGCACACAATTTACATTTCCAATTCCAGGGTTTGATTTAACAAATAGCAAGAATTATTTGGAATTTGTTAATGCGGAGAATGACGCCATGCTAAGAGTAATGGCTAAACATACCAGTCAAACTTTTGAAAAAGTAAAAGCGGATTGTCAGACTGAGCTTTGGATGGACGCGAAAGAAAGTCTTAAATACGGAGTAATCGACTACATATTATAAAATATGCAGCAAAATCTATGCAAGTTCTGGCATGATGCCGGATATGAAGTAGTTTCAATTTGGGAAAGTGACTTTAAAAGTAATTAAAAGACGTTGTGGGGTGGCTGGTGCTCCTGTGATAAAAAGCAGGGGCACCAACGTGTTTTTGTAAATGGTAATATAATCATATTCTTTCATGCAAAAGAATGGTGCAATAACATGGAGAGATCCGGCAGTAGCCGCCCTTATTGAGAAGAAAAAAGTCTTAAATAAGAGGATATCCACGTTCATTAACGATGTAATTCATTTTAAAAAGATGATGAATGGTTGGCCATCCAAGTTTCATGAGGAAAAGGGCAAAATAACTCAACCAATACCGCAAGAAGCGTCTACCGTTATTTCTAAAATGATGAGTGATTACCAAGAGATAGGCAGTGATAGCAAAAAAATTATTGGAGAGCAATATTCTTTATTTTTATCTCGTCTTAAGAGAAGAAACCAAAAATCTCAGAGTAAACCTCAAGTAACTCCATCTGTTGCTCCTGCAGCGCCAGAAACAAATTTATCTGAACAGATAAATGCCGGTAGCGATTATTATCTTATTAGTGAGGCATCTAATCCTTTAACTCGTTTTTTTAGTCAGCTACTTAGTCCTGGTATTGGTTTAGATTCAGAATCTGCTAGAATTAGAAAATATAGAGTTTCTCTTTTAAATACAGCAGCTGATCTTTATAATAGTCTAAAGAAACTTCAATTAGAAATTGTCAAGTCGGGACCTCAAAGTATTTTATTGTCATCAAACTTGCTTAATAAAGTTGAGTCAGATTATATTTTTATTAATTCTGGGCTTCAAAGTTTTAAAGATATTTTGCCAGAAGGAATTGATGATGCTGGCGGTAATATTCCTCCTCCTAAAAATATTGGAGAAAAATCCCATAAATCAAAATCTCAAGCTGATGCAGTTAAAGATCAACATGAAGCCAAGATAATACAAGAAGTTATAGATATTATAACTGATGTTCAGTCAGTAATTAACTCTCCAGATTTTCCTGCTACAGCCGGATTACAACAGATAATTATTTTGGCTAAAGCATTTCGTGCAGCAAATCAAGAGAATAAATTAAAAATAGCTGATGAGCTTTTTATAGTTTATAGGGATGAAATAGCTAAGACTTGTGCGCAGCATTTAATTCCACCACAGAATTCATTTAGAGATATTCAAACATACCTTGTAAAAAATATGTCAGGTTCAGCTCACGATAAACTACAAGCTGTGGCTCAAAATATATTAGGTAAGTGGAAACATCAGATTAGTCCATTTGATAAGACATCTGCTTTTCGTTTAGACATCTATAAACTTGCAGGTGAAGCAAGGGTAGAGATAGATAAGATTATGAACTATTTAGAGGAAGGTTTAAATACAGAAGCATTAGAACCACATATCTCTAAGGCTGGCGGATTATTAAGACTAATAAATTCAAAAATGCATACTCTTAAAGCGGCAACTAGAGGTGTCGGTTACCAGCCTCAATTTATGAATCAATTGCAGAGTGGACAACTAAGCGATTATGATATTAAATTAAATCCAAAAGAAAAGACTAAATTAGAGACTCGTTTGGAAAATGAACGTTTAAGAGAAATTGATAAGATGCGCGGTAAATAATATGGAAAAGGGCTATATCTATATCCATAATAATGTGTTTCCCACTCTTCTTGCTATTTCTTCAGAAGAACAGAGTCAAGGATTAATGAATCAAGAATGGCCTCCACCTATTATGTCTTTTGTATATGGAGATGCCCAAATAAACAAATTCTGGATGAAATCGACTCCATCTCCGTTAGATATTCTTTTTTGTCATAAAGGTAAAGTATCAGAGATTTGTTATGGTGAGCCTTACTCTACCAGTATGATTGGCGGTAATTTTTTTAGCGATTTGGTAATAGAGCTTCCTCATGGAATGGCAGAATCGTCTGAGATTAAAATAGGGCACTCTGTAGGTTTAGTTAAACCAACCCCTGATGAACTTCGCAAAATTATTGCCGAGAAATATCATATTTTTATCAAATATTGACCCCTTGCCATCCTAATTTTAATGATTATATTCTTTGTAAGAACATGGAATCTATTGAATATTTCAACGAAATCTTGAATAATTTCAAGATTAAAGCCATTTGTAAAGACGCCAAACAAAAAGATAACTATATCTACTACGATGTAGCACTTACATCTAATGGCAAAGTGCAGCAAATTCAAAAGTATAGTGACGAGATTTCTTTGGCATTAAAAATGCCATGTAAGCCCGGCATCAAAGTTATACATGATCTTGGGGTTATTAGATTAGAATTCATTACACCAAATCACTCTTCTCTTAATCTTGTAGAATACATAACTCATGATGAAGAACCAATTGGAAATTTAACATCTCTTCTTGGGCAAACTATCGGAGGAAAAAAAGTATGGATGGATTTATCTCAGAATCCACATATGATAGTTTCAGGAACTACTGGCTCAGGTAAAAGTGTTCTTCTTCATAATATTATTGGGAATATGTTATATTATAATAAGTGTATCACATATTTAATAGATCCAAAAAATATTGAATTTAATGCATATGAAAAACTTAAGAACAAAAAGATTAGCGTAGGATATAATTATAATGACGCTACATTTGTTTTAGACACGCTCTTAGCGACAATGGAAGAGCGATATCGTCTAATAAGATTGGGTAAGCCTGCAACTGATTTTGAATATATTCTTCTAATAATTGATGAGTTTGCAGATTTAATTATGCAGGATACTGACTATCAATTTTTTACAAAGCTTTGTAAGCTAGCTCAGAAGTGTCGTGCCGCAAGGATTTCTATTATATTATCCACGCAAAGGCCGTCTGTCAATATCATTAATGGAGCTATTAAAGCTAATTTTCCCGCTCGCATTGCCTGTAAGGTAGCTAGCCATGTAGATTCTAAGGTTGTTCTCGATGCCTCGGGGGCTGAGAATTTATTAGGAAGAGGGGATGCTTTGTTATGTGATAATCTTCGTCATCTAGAAAGATTTCAGGTGGCATATACTAATGCTGATGAAGTTTGTAAGTATTTTGGAAATTAAAATATGATTAATTTAATGGAAGTTGATGTTCTAGTTCAAAAGTTTATTATTGAAAATGAACAGGGAATTGCCACTTTACATCGCATTTATTTTCAAAGTAATAATCAATTATCTTTGCGCGCTTTAAAAGAAGAGTTAATTGAAGAACTTAGAACTGGATGCGTTACATTCATTAATAAGGAAGCGCCACTTGAAGAGTTAGATAGTTATCTATTTTATATAGTTAATGCTCATTGCAAGAAGATAGCAAAGCCAGTTTTTAAACAAAAAATAGAATATATTTGTCCAGGCTGCGTTTATTTAGGAAAAGAGTGCTCTACTCTTAATTTTGAAAGAGTTTTCAAATGTGAAGAATGTGAAGATGAATTAAAAAACACATCAGACCCAAAGAGATCTCAGTTATTTAAAACTTTCTATCGTCATAATAAAAATGGTTATCATTGTACTGATTGTAAAAGATTTATACCACAACCGCTAGACAATACATCTTCGGTTTCTTGTCCATATTTTGATTGTCTTTTTGTTGGAAAGATTTCAAATCTTAGTAAGATGCATCATCCAACTTCAAAATCAAATCCAGAGAAGATTATACTTGATAATGCTAATCTTGGAAGCACATCTTTAAAAGACAATCTAGTTTCACCAGAATCTGATGCTTATACCCAATTGGAGTTAGCCGAAGATCTTAAAAATAAAATAGATTCATTAAAAGAAATTATTGAGACGCAAAGTAATAATGTACCATATAGCAGTTCAGATGCAACAATAAGGCATAAACAGCTTGTTTATCAAGCATTTTCTAATTTATTAAAGGAGTATCCTGTAGAAATGGCAGGTTATCTACTTAATAGTAGTGATACTCGCATGGGGTTTCAACATAAGATATTTCAAGAATATATTAATCTCTTAGAGGGCTCATTCCCTTTTGTTATTACAAAGAATAAGAAACATTATAAAATAGACAATCTATTAGATAATAATTTATGTTTATTTGATGGTATTTCTATTTTTGATAGTTTGGTTACGGAAAGATTAAGTATTAAGAATGAAACTAAAGAGTTTTATATTGGAGGAAGAAAATCAGCATATGCAAAGCCTTTTTATATTGGGAAATTACTTAATATTATAGATAGGGATACGAAAGCCCCTTTAATACATTTAGTTAAAGATTATAGTTTTTCTAAAATCCGTTTGCATGATATAGTACCAGGAACTGCTGTGACTGTTACACATTTAAGAGTGCCACCTCATTATCAGATGGGCGGAATGGTCTATGTAAATAGAGTGCGTAAGAAAATTGTTGAACGAGCTAAGGTAATGATTAATTATGAAACCAATTAGATATTCTGATTTACCAAAAGAATTAAGAATAATTTTGAAGAAATTTCACGCTACGGACGTGCATACAATTAATATATCATCTTCTTTTTTAGCTAGGTCTAGATGCAAATCATGCGGTAAAGGTCCTAAATATTATTTTTCAGTTAATAAGCCGTATCTATATTTTTTAGTTAATCAGAGAATTTTTACATCTAAAGCTATTAGAAAATGGATTACTAACTTAGTTACTAACTGGTATCTTAGTTTACAGCCAAAACAATTTAAAAATATGAAAAATTTTAAAATAGCTTTAAATGATAAGCATTTTACTCCAACATTACATAGAACTCGTGGTTCTGACGTTAAAGATAGAGATAATATCATAGATATGATAAGTTGTGATTGTGGCGAAACAACCTGGGCTTATAATGAGAAGTCAGTAAAAAATAGACCGGAAATTACTAATAGAAAAGGTAAATATAGTTTTCCACAGAAGTTTAAATTTTAAGTTTAGGAAGTCTTTTTTTGACTTCCTCTTCTAGTACAATTAGATTATCAGCAAGCTCTTCAAAACAAGGCCATTTTCTAGAAACTATATTGTAGCAAGAGTAATATGACATTCTAGCTATATTATTATAGTAATCTTTACTTGCAAATTTAAGATGCTCGGGAGCGAGCGACATAGTATAAAAAATCCAATCTCCTAAATTTTGGTATGTTAAAAAATCATTTTTATCGCGGGCTTGACAAAAGATCAAACCGACACTATCTTGAGAAAGGTCGAACTCAGCACTCTTATATTTTACATATATACTTACGATATAGGCCCTAGTGTCTGGATGACATTTAAGATCCACCAGCAATTCTTCGAAAAAACTACTGACATTTCTATATAGTATATCCATACTATAATACTTGAATATTGAAAGACATTTATAAAATGAAGACTCTAATTATCGTAGAATCACCAGCTAAAGCTCACACAATTCAAGGTTATCTTGGTAAAGATTATATTGTCTTAGCTAGTAAGGGTCATATTACGGAACTAGCTAAAGGCGGACACTTTGGATTAGGCGTAGATATTGAAAAAGACTTTAAGCCACATTATATACTTAGTGCTGATAAGGTGGCTACATTAGATGAGCTTATGGCAGCTGCCAAGAAAGTAGATCAAATACTTATTGCAAGTGACCCTGATCGTGAAGGAGAGGCTATTGCTTGGCATCTTCAACAGCGTTTAGAGGACATGGGAAAACCAATTAAGAGGATTGTATTTGGAGAAATTAAGAAAGCCGTCGTTCAGAAGGCCGTACTAAATCCTAGAGATGTGGATATTAACCTTTTCCATTCTCAAGAGGCTCGTCGTATTCTAGATCGTTTAGTAGGATTTATGGCGTCTCCGTTCTTAATGAAT